>Ga0114972_10000769_pt1 | contig 24089 bp, 21 predicted proteins | sample M_140807_EF_Meta_FD_87354 | JGI IMG/M metagenome (GOLD analysis project Ga0114972, IMG submission 87354) | Freshwater microbial communities from Lake Montjoie, Canada to study carbon cycling - M_140807_EF_MetaG | ecosystem: Environmental > Aquatic > Freshwater > Lake | place: Lake Montjoie...
ACAGGTTTATGTGGGGGTACATTATCCTTTAGACGTTATTATGGGTGCCATACTTGGATATATCATTGGTAGTCTTGTTTATAAATCGTATCAACAATTAGATCATTTATATCCAGCGCATGAGTCATAAATTCTTTGTTGTATCATTATTAGCCGCTTGCATCGTTTGTGTAATTGGCATGTTTGGTATTCCATTAATTGATATAGATGCAGCGCAATACGCTTCTATGAGTAGGGAAATGGCCAGTACCGGTAATTATTTACAACTCTTTGATTTAGGTGTCGATTACCTAGACAAGCCGCCTTTGTTATTTTGGTTATCTTCTTTATCTATTCAAATATTTGGTGTTTATGACTGGGCATATCGTTTACCTTCCATTTTATGTTTAGGCCTAGCCTTATGGTCTACTTACAGGTTTACAATTTTGTATTATAATAAGCTTGTAGCACAGCTTGCTGTATTGGTACTTGCTACCTCGCAGGCCTTTATTTTAATGGCGCATGATGTTAGGTGTGATACCATGCTAATGGGTTTTGTAATCTTTAGTATATGGCAATTAGCCGCTTGGTATCAAAGCAATAGTTGGCGTCATTTTATTTTAGCTTTTGTAGGAATTGGACTTGGTATGTTAACCAAAGGGCCTATTGCCCTCGTTGTTCCTGGGGTGAGCTTTGCCATTCATTTTGTATTGCAAAGAAATTGGAAACAATTTTTTAGGTGGGAATATATACTCGGTGTTGTTATTGTAGCCTTTCTGCTCATTCCAATGAGCATTGGCCTCTATACGCAGTTTGATCTACATCCAGGAAAAATTATTCATGGCGTATCTATACAATCGGGACTTCGATTTTATTACTGGACGCAAAGTTTTGGCAGGTATACCGGTGAAAATGTATTCAATGAAATGAATCATTTTACTTTTCTATTAGAAAATATGCTTTGGAGTTTTTTACCTTGGATATTTATATTTCTTACTACGCTTGTTTTATCTTTCACGAATCTTATTAAGGCCAAATGTAAGCTCCAAAGCCATGAGGAGTTTATTGCAACAGGTGGCTTTATTTTAACGTATTGTATGCTTGCTAGAAGTCAAGCACAACTTCCGCATTATATTTTTGTGGTATTGCCACTTGCTGCAATTGTTACCGCTAAGGGCTTACAGCAAATCTATTTTTCGCAAAGCTTTTTGAAGCTCCAAAAAACCCTTCTCTATTTTCATGGATTCATATTTACTTTGTTGTGGTCTGCTGCATTGATGATTGTTCTATTTGTATTTACAGACATGCCAGTTTATGTAAAAATAGTCGCCATCATGGGTAGTGTCTATTACTTGTATTTATTGTTCAGCTATAAAGGGCAAACGCCAAAGTTCATTTCACTTGCCCTTTATACCATCTTGGGGGTTAACTTTATATTAAATACTTCATTTTATCCAAGGCTTTTAAAGTACGAGCTAGGTGTATCTGCGGCAATATTTATCAATCAAAATAAGTTACCTAAAAATAATATTTACTTATATCAAATTGATGAGAGTAGGGCGCTGCATTTTTATGGCAACCATTCGTTTGAAAGACTATTTGATAGCAGCCTGTTAAAGCCGCAGCAAATACTCATTACAAATGCGTCGAGCTTCCCCCAGCTTCAGCAAAAATTTCGAGGATCAACCATACTGCACAAAAATGCTTATTTTGGGGTGAGTATGCTAACACTGCCTTTTTTAAATCCTGCTACACGAGAAAAGGAAGTAACCCCATATATTATTGTAACTTTGGCAAACTAGATTTACATCAAACGATACTATATCAATGACAGAGATTTTTATAATTCTAGGACTGATACTTATTAACGGGTTCTTTTCTATGGCCGAAATTGCGCTTGTTTCTGCGCGAAAGGCAAGACTAGAGGCTCAGGCAGACAAAGGAGATGTAGATGCTAAGCGTGCACTTAAATTAGCCAACCACCCAGACACATTTTTGTCTACTATTCAAATTGGTATTACACTAGTTGGTGTATTCACTGGTATTTATTCGGGAGGTACATTTAAAGAGCCACTTACGAATTGGTTAACTCAATTTGCATTTCTTGTGCCTTATGCGCAAACAATAGCAACTATTATGATTGTTGTTTTACTAACGTATGTTTCACTTGTACTTGGAGAACTTGTTCCAAAACGAATTGGATTAAGTAATCCTGAAGGCATTGCAAAATCAGTCTCAGTAGTAATGCAATCGGTAACATTTATTATGTATCCTTTTATTTGGTTGTTAAGCGCCTCTTCTCATTTGATCATGCGCATTTTGCGAATGAAGCCCAATGATAATCAGGTAACGGAAGAAGAAATTAAAGCCATCATTAGTGAAGGGACAGAACAAGGAACTATTGAGGAAGCAGAGCAAGAAATTATAGAAAGGGTATTTCATTTGAGTGATAGAAATATCACATCATTGATGACGCACCGAAGTGATATTTTATGGTTAGAATCTACCAAAACTGTTGCTCAAGTGAGGGCTAGTATGCCTCAAAGTTTGCATTCGATGTATCCTGTATGTGAGGGTAGTATTGACCAAATTAAAGGGGTCGTATCACTCAAAGATTTATTTGTTGCGGATGGCGAACAACTTTTACGTGATATTGCTAAAGAGGCAAGGTATGTGCCGGAAAACAACTCTGCCTATCAGGTATTAGAGAGCTTTAAGCAGTCAAAAATTCACCACTGTTTTATTGTTAATGAGTATGGGTCTATAGAGGGCCTGATTACGTTAAATGATATACTAGAAGCCATTGTAGGAGATATACCACAAGAAGAAGACCTTGATTATGAAATCATCAAAAGGGCAGACGGTAGCTACTTAATTGATGCACAACTTCCTTTTTATGATTTCTTAAGTTATTTTGATAAAACAGAATTTATGTTGCAGGGCGATCAAGAATTTGATACGCTAGCAGGTTTTATCATTCATTCTTTGGAAAAAATTCCAAAAACTGGAGAAACCCTTTCTTGGAAAACATTCACTTTTGAAATTGTTGATATGGATCAGCACAGAATTGATAAAATATTGGTATCGCTATCAGAACAAGACTAATTAAAATACAAAATTTGCGGTTCTGCTAGGGTAGTCTAACTTATAGGTTTTTTCAGTGCCTTTACTTTTCACATGTATAATATTGACCTGCGTATTTTCTAAATCGTATAAAATATCGCAGTCTATTACAACCGTGTTGGCGCTATTGATATTTTGCGCTTCAAAATAACACCAGGTACTTTCTTTTTGCTGTTCAAAACCAATGATGTTGTATTTGATGGGCGTTCCATTTACCAAAATTGTCAAATGCTTAGACATGTATTTTTGAATTTCTTCGTTTACAAAAGCCCTATTGGTGGGTTGTAAAATATCTATTTTGGTACTGGTATATTTTTGAAGGGTTTTTTCTAAATCCTCATTAAAAATGCGAACGCTCATTTCTATGGTTCTCTCTTTTGGATTATGGGTAATATCAATAACAGATACAAAAAATGGGTGCAAAATGGCCAGAAGGCTCGTGAGCGTCCAATGAATTAGTATATTTACCATAGTGTCCTGATCTAGACACAAATGTCTAACTAAAAATTGATTTTTATGCATGAGTTTTGGATGTATACGCAAATAGGATTCAATCATATCGCCAATTTGTCTGGCATGGATCATATTTTATTTGTAGCTGCTTTATGTATCCGGTATCAATTTTCTGATTGGAAAAAATGGTTGGTTTTAATAACTGCATTCACCATTGGTCATTCCATTACCCTTGTTTTAAGTGTCTTTAATTACCTCGATTTTGCTACCAACTGGATTGAGTTTTTAATTCCAGTGACCATACTTATTACAGCAATTAATAATATGTTTGTTAAGAAGTTTAGTTTTAATACCAAATTTCCTATCATTTACTTTTTTGCCCTATTTTTTGGTCTCATTCACGGGTTAGGATTCAGTTTTTACCTAAAAAGCCTCTTGGGAATACAGCAAAATATAGCTCTAGCCTTACTGGCGTTTAATTTAGGGCTAGAAATTGGCCAAATTCTAATAGTGATGGCTATTTTAGTTATTTCTTTTATATTCGTTTCGCTTTTAAGAGCTCCGAGAAGAGACTTTGTTTTAATTGTCAGTGGTGGCATTCTTGCACTTTCTCTTCAAATGGCTATTGAGCGGTATATTCATCTTTAATCAATTATGCTATGAAGCAATTTTTTGCATTTTTAATGTTTGTTGCAGTGAGCACGGTTTCATTTGCCCAAAACATTCAAAACAATCCAACTTCAAACCATGGAAACAAGTTTGAGCAGTTAGGAACCATTTTATCTACTCCCAACGAGTACAGAACCGCTAGTGGTGCACCAGGACCAAAGTACTGGCAACAACGTGCCGACTATAACATCAAGTGCGAACTTGACGAAGCCAATTTAAAATTAAAAGGAAGTGAAACCATCACTTATTTTAACAACTCTCCGGATGCTTTAACATACTTATGGTTACAGTTAGACGAGAATGAACATAGTACTGTTAACAAAGCAGATTTTCAGGACGGAAGTTCTTTGCGTCAAGTATCTGAAGCTTCCATTAAAGCTTTAGAAGATGCAAAAAAAGACAATGGCTATGGTCATATTATTTCTAAAATTACGGATGCTTCTGGTAAAGCTTTAAAATACACCATCAACCAAACAATGATGCGTGTTGATTTACCAACAACATTATTGCCTGGTCAAAAATTTGTTTTAAATATAGATTGGTCTTATAAAATATCTGATCGTTTGGTATTTAGAGGTAGAGGTGGATATGAGTTTTTTCCTGAAGATGGGAATAGCGTATTTACCATGGCACAGTGGTTTCCAAGACTTTGTGTTTACTCTGATTTTCAGGGATGGCAAAATCATCAATTTACCGGTAGAGGCGAATTTGCTTTAACTTTTGGTAATTATAATGTAGCTATTACAGCTCCTTCAGACCATGTTATCTTAGGAACGGGTGAGTGTCAAAACTACGCGCAAGTATTATCTGCAGCACAATTAGCTCGTTGGAAAACGGCGCAAACTGCAAAAGACGTTGTTGAAGTAGTAACACTTGAAGAAGCAAAAAATGCTGAAAAGCAAAAAAGTACTACTAAAAAAACATGGGTGTTTAAAGCAGACAATGTGCGTGACTTTGCCTGGACTGCGAGCCGTAAATTTGTATGGGACGCTATGCCAACTTATGTAGAAGGTAAGAAAGTGATGTGTATGAGTGGCTATCCTAAAGAAGCATACAATTTATGGAGAAGATATTCTACAAAAGTTGTAGCACATACCATTCGTTCTTATTCTAAATTCTCTATTCCTTATCCGTATCCTGTAGCACAAAGTATTGAAGCTTCAAACGGTATGGAATATCCAATGATTTGCTTCAACAACGGTCGTACCAACAAAGATGGTACTTACAGTGAAGCTACAAAACTTGGTATGATTGGTGTTATCATTCATGAAGTAGGACATAACTTTTTCCCAATGATTGTGAACTCTGATGAGCGCCAATGGTCTTGGATGGATGAAGGTTTAAATACTTTTGTTGAATATTTAACCGAAGAATTATTTGATAATAAATACCCTTCTCGTAGAGGCCCTGCTTTTGGAATTGTTGACTACATGAAATCTCCAAAAGATCAGTTAGAGCCAATTATGACCAACAGCGAAAACATTATTCAGTTTGGCCCTAATGCGTATTCTAAGCCTGGTACTGGTTTAAATATTTTACGTGAAACCATTATGGGTAGAGAACTATTTGACTTTTCATTTAGAGAATATGCTAGACGTTGGGCATTTAAACATCCAACGCCTGCCGATTTATTTAGAACCATGGAAGATGCAAGTGCTGTTGATTTAGATTGGTTCTGGAGAGGTTGGTTTTATGGCATCGATGCTTGTGATATAGCTATTGATACAGTTGCACATGCTGTGTATGATGCTGCTGCTCAACCACGTGGCGGCGGAATGGGAATGGGAATGGGTGCTGGCAGAAATGGTGGCGGAATGAAAATGGGTTTAGATAAGCCAACACTTAATAGTTTTGAAGACATTTCTAAAATTAGAAATAGAGAAGATAAGTCTATCATTTTTGCAACGGATGCCGATACCTCTTTAAGAGATTTTTACTGGCGTTATGCAAGAGGTATTGAGCCTTATGATACTGCAACAAAAAACAGTATGCCTTCATTTGGCGCACCAGAAGCGCTTACTGATGCAGATAAAGCAAATTATAGCAATGTGCATTTATACGAAATAACTTTTAGCAATAAAGGTGGACTTGTAATGCCAATCATTGTTGAGTTTACGTATAAAGACGGTACCAAAGAAACAGAGCGTATGGGTGCACAAATCTGGCGTAAAAATGAAAACAAAGTATCACGTGTGTTTATGTCTCGTAAAGAAGTGGCTAGTATTAAACTAGACCCAATGCGTGAAACAGCTGATATCAATGAAACCAATAATTTTTGGGGTGCTGTTAGTGCAGAGCCTAGCAAGTTTTCATTGTTTAAGCAACGAGCAATGGGTAGAGGCCAATCATTTGGTTTAAATCCAATGCAAGCTGCTCAAGAAAAGAAAAAATAATACAAGATCAACTCATATTAAAGCCACTTGAATTATCTTCAAGTGGCTTTTTTTATTAAACGATGCTTATGAAAAATCATTTTTTCCTTTTTGTATGTTTATGTTTTGTTATTGTTTCTAATGCTGCCCGTGTAGATACACTTTTAGTATACAGTAATGCCATGCATAAAAACATTAAAGTGGCAGTTGTAATTCCAGACAATGCTAAGTTGCAAACGGGTGTAAAATTTCCAGTTGTTTATTTGTTGCACGGGTATAGTGGTAATTATGGTAGTTGGTTAAAAGATGCGCCACAGCTACAGTCTAGAGCAGATCAATACCAGGTTATGCTCGTATGTCCTGATGGTGGATATGGTAGTTGGTATTATGATAGCCCCATTAATGATTCTATCAAATATGAAACTTTTATTACCAAAGAATTACTTCCTTTCATCGATAAAAATTTTCCAACAAGTGCAAATAAAGATCACCGTGCCATAACTGGGCTAAGTATGGGTGGACATGGTGGAATGTTTTTAGGCATCAGACATTCGGATTTATTTGGTAATGCAGGTAGTGTATGTGGAGGGGTAGATATACGTCCTTTTCCAAATAGTTGGGATATTAAAAAATCACTTGGGACCATCACAGATCAACCTCAAAACTGGGAAGATTATTCGGTGGTGACAATTGCTAAAAATCTAAAGCCAGGTCAGCTTCATATCATATTTGATTGTGGAGTTTCTGATTTCTTTATTGAAGTAAACCGTTCATTGCATCAATTCCTACTTACCAATAAAATTGATCATGATTATACCGAAAGGCCAGGAGGGCACAACAAAGCTTATTGGAGTAATAGTATCGACTATCAATTACAGTTTTTTGCAAAAAAATTTATGGAAGCAATTAAGTAAGGTCTAACCGCCTGTTTTGCCGTCCACTATTTTTTTGCCTTTGTTTTTCTTTTGAAATTCTAGTACTTCTTTAGGAATCACTTTTTTAGTGGCTGTATCAGACTTAGTTTTTGTTACACCTGCATTTGGTAAAGTAGTATTGATGTCAGCGGATACTTCTTTTTTTGCATTTGGGTCTTGCAAAACATCCAGTATCCAGTTTTCGGTGCTTAATCGTTGGCCGGTGTATGGGTCATAAATTTTCCAGGTACCATGCTTTAAAGACGCGCCCGTTGTTTTAACAATCACCTTTTCGTAGACATTTGGATTGTTTATATCCTGAACGTCAATGGTATCGTATGTTTTAGAAGGGTCTATGGCTTTCCAAGATTCTTCTCTTTCAACACCCTGAATGGTATAGTAGGAGCTGATGCCATTTTTTAATCCCCACTTGTAGTTTTCTATGGCTATAGGGTCGCCTAATAAATTAAAACGTCGCCAAGTCCCTTCTTTTTTGTCATTTATAAAAACGCCTTCCTCAATGTAGCCTCTTTCGCCTCTAATGGGAGGTGTTTCAATTTTCCATTTCCCTCTTTTTATACCAGTTATTTCTGTGCAATTGATAGTGTCCCCTTTGGAAGTGAGTTTAAAGGTCTTGCACTGGGCACATAGGCTGCCGCAAAATAGTAGAGAAAAAAGGGTAAAAAGAAAGCGCATTTTCTTACATTTAATCACTTAAAAATACAAATTATAAGTACGATTATGAGAAAAATACTCAGTTTTTGCCTTTTGCTAACAATGTCATTGTATAGCACTGCTCAAATTAAGCCTACGTCAGCTTCAGAAAGATTATCTTCTTTTGAGCAGCGTAAAAAATTATTGGAGTCTTCTACTATTAATGGAACTGCCTTTAGAAATATTGGCCCTAGTGTCATGAGTGGAAGGGTGGTTGACATTGCTGTTAACCCAGAAGATCCTACCAATTTCTATGTTGCTTATGCAACCGGTGGACTTTGGCATACGATTAACAATGGACAAAGTTTTACGCCTGTTTTTGATTCTGAAGCCATTATTACCATTGGTGCAGTAGCAGTAAACTGGAAAAGTAATATTATTTGGGTTGGTACCGGAGAAGTGAATAGTAGTAGATCATCATACGCGGGTATTGGGGTTTATAAATCTAGTAATGGTGGAAAGTCTTGGGATTACCTTGGACTTCCAGAAAGCCATCATATTGGTAAAATTGTAATCAATGAAGCGGAGCCAAACACGGCTTGGGTGGCAGCTTTAGGGCATTTGTATTCACCAAACAAAGAACGTGGTGTTTATAAAACAACAGACGGCGGAAAAAATTGGAAACAAACTTTATATGTAGATGCCAATACAGGAGCTGTAGATATTGATATTGATACAAAAAACCCGTCTAACTTATATGCTGCTATGTGGTATAAAACCAGAACGGCTTCTAATTTTGAAGAGTCTGGTAAAACAAGTGGAATTTATAAAAGTACAGATGGTGGTGATACCTGGAAACAAGTAAATACAGCAGGTTCGGGTTTTCCTAATGGGGATGGTGTTGGTAGAATTGGTTTGGCAGTATATCCTCAAAACCCTAATACTGTATTTGCTGTAGTTGATAATAATTTTCATCAACCCGATACTGCTTTACAAAAAGCAGCAGATACCAGTAGGTATGCGCTTCGTGATTTTAAAGATTTAACCAAAGAACAATTTGCTACGCTTGATGATAGAAAGTTAAATGCATTTGTTCGTTCGCCACGCAATCAAATGCCTACAAAGTATACAGCTGCTGGTTTAAAAGAAGCAGTAAAAAACGGAACATTAGCGCCTACTTGTATTTGGGATTATTTATACGATGCTAATACCGCTTTATTTGAAACACCTATTTATGGCGCCGAATTATACCGTAGCGATGATGCAGGGGCAACTTGGAAAAAAACGCATGACAAAACCATTGGTATTTACAGTACGTATGGGTACTATTTTGGTAAAGTATTTGTAAGTCCTACCAATGCAAATAAAATTGCATTAACGGGTGTGGGCGTTGTGTTAAGTACAGATGGTGGTAAAACATTTAAAGAAATTGGGAAGGAAAATGTACACTCGGATCATCACTTTGTGTGGATGAACGGAAAGCGCGATAGTCATATGATTTTAGGTAACGATGGCGGATGTAATATTACATATGATGATGGTGAGCATTGGTTTAAGGCCAATACACCTGCTGTTGGACAGTTTTACAATATTGCATTTGATATGGCGAAGCCTTACAATGTATATGGTGGACTTCAAGACAATGGTACTTGGTATGGTTCTAGTACCAACAAAGAAAATTATGATTGGTACGATAGTGGACATAATCCATTTACTGGAATCAATGGTGGCGATGGTATGCAAGTTCAAGTAGATTTTAGAGACAACAAAACCATATATAGTGGTTCTCAATTTGGCGCTTATTCACGTCAAAATTTAGTAACCAAAGAAAGAAAATCTGTAAGACCTTCTCGTGATTTAGGCGAAACAGCACTTCGTTACAATTGGCAAACGCCTATATTGCTTAGTAAGCACAACCAAGATGTGTTTTATTATGGAAGTAATAAATTTCATCGTTCATTTAACAGAGGAGATAGTTTGGTTACGCTTAGTGCAGATTTAACCACCAATCCAGTGCAAGGTGACGTGCCATTTGGAACTTTAACTACCATGAGTGAAAGTCCTTCTAAGTTTGGGCTTATTTATGTGGGTTCTGATGATGGTAATGTACAAATCAGTAGAGATGGTGGGTATACTTTTTCATTGTTAAATAAAGGATTGCCAAAGGGTTTATACGTAAGCCGGGTAGTAGCAAGTGCTTTTAATGAAGCGCGTGTGTATGTTACTTTAAACGGCTACCGTAATGATCATTTTAACGCCTATGTATACCGTTCTGATGATTATGGTGCAACCTGGAAGCAAATTATGAAAGACCTTCCTGTAGAGCCTGTAAATGTTATTAAAGAAGATGTATCAAACGAAAACGTTTTATATGTTGGTACAGACGGTGGCCTCTATGTAAGTATGGATGGAGGTAATAGTTCTATGATGTGGAATAAAGGACTTCCTGCTAGTGTGCCAGTGCATGATATTGCTGTGCACCCTCGTGACAACGAAATTATTTTGGGAACACATGGAAGAAGCTTATACATCGCAAAATTAGATGCCTTGCAAAAAGCAGCCAAAGAAAAAAAGTAAAAATACTAGGCACTAAATTCTATAAAACACGCACTATTCGGTGCGTGTTTTATTTTGTACATATCCTCTCCATTTTTGAATGGCGCCTAACATATCATCAGGAATTGCTGCTTCAAACTTTATAAATTCGTTGGTGGTGGGATGTACAAATCCAAGCGTAGTGGCATGAAGCGCGCATCTTGGGCAAGCGTCAAAACAATTGTCTACAAACTGTTTGTACTTGGTATAAATAGTGCCTTTTAAAATACGGTCTCCTCCATATTCTAGGTCATTAAAGAGGGTATGACCAATATGTTTTAAGTGAACCCTAATTTGGTGTGTACGACCCGTTTCTAAAACACAACTAATAAGGGTGACATAATTAAATCTTTCTAAAACGGTATAATGTGTAATGGCGTGTTTACCAATGTCGCCTTCTGGGTAAGCGTCAAACATTTTTCTATTTTGTTTGTGACGCGCAATATGTGCTTCGATGGTTCCACTGTCTTCTATTACATCGCCCCAAACAAGTGCCGTATATTTTCTTTCTACGGTATGGTTAAAAAATTGCTTTGCTAAATGTGCTGCGGCTTCTGCTGTTTTGGCTAGTACTATTAAGCCCGTTGTATTTTTATCGATGCGGTGAACGAGTCCAAAACGAGGTAGTGATTGTTCGTCTATGTTTGGATTTTGTTGTTGCAAATGATAAGCAACGCCGTTTAATAAAGTACCTGTATAATTTCCAACGCCAGGATGTACCACCATATTGGGTGGTTTATTAATGACCATGACCGCGTCGTCTTCAAAAATAATATTGAGTGGAATGTTTTCAACTTTTAAAACATGCGTTTCTGGGTTTACCAGACTCATGATTAAGATCTCGTCTCCGGGTCTTACTTTATAGTTGCTTTTAACATTTTTACCGTTGACTGTTAAAAATCCAGCTTCGATGCTTTGTTGAACCTTGCTTCGGGTGGCACCTTCCATATGTGTTTGAACCCACTTGTCTATGCGAAAGGGTTCTTGCCCCTTGTCTATGACAAAGGTTTTTCTTTCGTAGAGGGTTTCTGCACCTTCTTCATTAAATAAATCAATATCCGGTTCCATAGTTGCAAAAATAGCCCCAAACCTTCCTACTTTTGTGCAATGCAGCAGGAAGTTTTTTTTGAGGACTTAGGTATCCGCAAGTACAAAGAGATTTGGACCTATCAAGAGTCGCTATTAAATGAGAATTCGGCAATTAAGGCTACCTACAGAAATCAAACTGAAATTCCGGTTACGGAGTGGCCCACCAAAAATCATTTGTTGTTTGTAGAACATCCTCCGGTATATACTTTAGGTAAAAATGGTAATGCGGCCAATGTGCTTATGACTACTGCTTTTATGGAAGCCAATGGCATCGATTATTTTCATATCAATAGAGGGGGAGATATCACTTTTCATGGGCCAGAACAACTAGTGGGTTATCCCATTTTAGATTTAGAAAAATTTAAAACAGACCTTGGTTGGTACCTGCGCAGTTTAGAGGAAGTGATTATACAAACGCTAGCGCATTATGGAATTATAGCTGGAAGAAGTGTAGGTGAAACGGGTGTGTGGTTGGATCCAGAAAACAAAAAATTAGCGCGTAAAATTTGCGCGATGGGTATTAAGTGTAGTCGTTGGATTACCATGCATGGCTTTGCACTCAATATAAATACCGACTTATCTTATTTTAACAATATTGTGCCTTGTGGTATACCTGATAAACAGGTTACGTCTTTGCAAAAAGAATTAGGTTATGCAGTACCTATGCAGGAAGTTAAAGATTTGGTCAAACAAAATTTTGAACAAATATTTGGTGCTACTTTAAAAGACTAAAGTTCCTTTTTTAAACGATCTGTTTCCTTGAAGTCCACCAGAATGAATGAGTAATATTTTTGACGTTTGTTCAAATTTTCCTTTGTTAGCAAGGTCTTGAGTGGCGTACATTAGTTTTGCTGTGTATACAAAATCTAACGGGACCTCACTAATAGTATAGCAATCATTCATGAAATTGATTAGCGCTAGTGTATATTTTGCATAGCCGCCAAAATCATATCCATGTATGATTTCAAAATTCTTTTTTGATTCCTGTAGGGTCAATAATGCATTTATTTCAGCGTCAATAGAGAAATTATTTTTTAGTACACTGATGCCTATAATTTTTTGATGTGGCGCTGCGGCTTTAATAAGTCCGGCCATCATAGTGCCCGTGCCAACTGCACAAATAATGGTGTCAAAATTTCGGGTGTTTTTAATTGTTAATAGTGAGCTGGCACCCTCAGCTCCAGTAATGCCATATCCTCCCTCTGGTATCCATGCCCAACTTTCTTGCATATGTTCTTGCATGATTTTGTTTGGATCTAAAAAATCTGCTCGCGATAAAAAATGTAAGGTCATACCATTTTCCATGGCATCGCTTAGGGTTGGAGAAAGAGTTGTAGGCTTTTCACCTCTAATAAAACCAACCGTTTTGAGTCCCTTGGTTGCGCCATATTTAGAAGTAGCTACGATGTGGTTTGAATAGGGACCTCCAAAAGTAGCCAGGGTTGTTTTGCCAGCATCTATAGCGTCACGAACATAAAATTGTAGCTTAAACCATTTATTGCCACTTACAACGGGGTCTATCACATCAGCTCTTAATATACTAATAGTCAATGTATTATTTAATATTGCAGGTATATCTTGTATATAAATATTATTAATATTCATTTGTATTTTATGGCAACTATTTTAAAGAATGATTTAGCTTCGCAGCCCATAATAAACTCTTATGAAACCAACTTTAGTGATTCTTGCAGCCGGTATGGCAAGCCGTTACGGTAGTATGAAACAAATTCAGTCATTTGGACCAAGTGGCGAAACGATCATGGACTATTCAATTTATGATGCCATGCAGGCGGGTTTTGGTAAAATAGTTTTTATTATTAGAGAAGATTTTAGTGAGCAATTTAAGGCAATTTTTGAGCCAAAACTACATGGCAAAATAGAAACTGAATATGTTTATCAGCATTTAGCAGCATTTACAGAAGGTAAAACTGTAACACCAGAACGTGTTAAACCTTGGGGTACGGCACACGCTGTATTATGTTGCAAAGGAAAATTAAATGAGCCATTTGCGGTGATCAATGCCGATGATTTTTATGGTAAAGATGCGTTTGTTCAAGCGGCAGCTTTTTTAAACAACGAGTGCAATGATCAAACCTATTCTATTATTGTATACGAATTAGGTAAAACATTAAGTGACAATGGTACCGTAAGTAGGGGCGTATGTAGTGTAGACGCTGATGGTCATTTATTAGACATCAACGAACGTACAAAAATATTTAAAAATGAGGAGGGTGTTATTGTATATGAAGACAATGATGCATTGTTTTCATTAACGCCAGAAACCATTGTAAGCATGAATTTTTTATGTTACCCGCCAAGTTTTGTGGAACTATGCGAATCTGAATTTTCAAAATTTTTAGATGCACAGGGGATGGAATTAAAATCAGAGTTTTTCTTACCATCTGTTACAAAGCATTTTGTAAATGCAAAGTTAGGTAATGTAAAAGTGGGTACTACCTCTGCTAGTTGGTTTGGTGTTACCTATAAAGAAGATGCGCCTGTTGTGCAAGCTAGCATTACTAGTTTAGTAGAAAAGGGGTTGTATCCAAATAATTTGTGGGGATAGGATTGTAATAAACGATTACAATTATTTATCAAACGACTTTACATAAAATACACAAGACTCTAGTGTTGCGATTTGCTTTTTACGTGACATTCTGCTAATGTTAGTACGAGTAGCCATTTTAATGTCTTTGCTGCCTTCGTTATTAGCATTGTAGTCATTAACTACTTTGTAAATATTATTTGACTTGAGTGCAAAAACAACGCCTTCAAGTTGAGCCTCTCTAGTACTTAATACGCCAACCACTTCACCATCATTATCAAATACCGGAGCGCCAGAGTTGCCTGGATTTGCACTCATTTGTAATTGATAGGAGAGTGAATCACCTTCGTAACCGCTTCTAGCACTTAAATATCCTGTACCGTATACGATTTCATTTCTTGGATAACCTAATGTAAATATTTCTTCACCTAAATCGGTGGTTGATTTACGAATTGAATAAGGAAGTGATTTTTTAGAAGTAAAGTCTGCGTCATCAATTTTTAAAATGGCGAGGTCTTTTTCTTGATCAAGTAAAGCAATTTGTGCAAAGTATTCTTTACCATTATTATCTACTACAATTGCACCGCTTCCTTTAATTACGTGTGCGTTGGTTATAATAAAGCCTTTTGCGTCAATTAAAAATCCTGAACCACCACTAATAAACTTAACACCAGCAGGTAATTTACTTTTTACTTCATTGATAAGTTTGCCTTGGTATTGTTGGCTTTTTTTAATGGCAGCAATATCATTACTTAATTGTTGAATTTGGCTGCTGTGGCTTACCGGAGAAAGGTATAAAGCAAGTCCGCTAATAAATAAAGCAATGACGCCTCCTACAGATGCAGCAATAGATGCCACTTTTTTGTATTTATGAAATAGCTGAATAACTTTTGCGCCATTTGTTACATTGGCACTGTTGGAAATATCACCACGTTCTAATAATGTTTGGTGTGTTTGTGCAAGCGTTTGTTTGATAGATTTGATAGCGCTATATTGGTTAATTTGTGCTAAGAACATGGCATGTTCCACCACCATCTGGTCAATTTCTGGGGTATTTTTACGAACCAATTCAAAAGCAGCCTTTTCTTGGGCATCCATTTGGTTGTCCAGGTACTTTTCGATGGTTTCTAATAATAATAAATCTTCCATTTTTAATTAATCTGCGTTACTTACTCTCCAATATTGTATTGCGCAAAAAACAATTTTTTAAGACGCATTAAACATTTATACTTTTGGTTTTTGGCATTGTCGGAGTTGGTATACCCAAATTCCGATGCCAATGCTTGCATGTCCATTTTTTGAAGGTAATAGCCTTCTAATAAACTTTTACAAGGTTCGCCTAGGCTTTTAAGGGCTCTATCCATTATGGCATAGGCGGCATCGTGCTTAGCATGGGCTTCAAGGTCATCATCCACTGAGATATTTTCTTCCAAATTGTCAATCGGATGCGTAAAGCGACCCTTTTGCTGAAGTCTTTTAAGCCATAGTCTGCGGCATACGGAATATACATAGGTTTTAATTTGACAGGTTAAGACAAATGACTGGGTTTGTGCTTTTTCATATAGCGCAATCATTGCTTCCTGAAAAACGTCCTTTGCATCGTCATAAGAGCCGTTATTTGCTAAAATGAAGGTTTGAATGGTATTGAAATTCTCTTTGTAGAGAAGTTCAATAACAGCCGAATCATTGTTAGCCAGCCCCTTTAATAATGCTTGTTCGTTACTCGTAGCTTTCACTAATACTCCTTTTAATACACTTTAGGGTATAAAAGTAACCCAATATAGCCTGAAAACTTTTTTTTCAAAAAAAAATGGGTTACACGGGTTACCTTTTTGACCCTTCCGGTATAAATAGGCACATTCATTCAAACAAAAACCCAAAAAAATGAAAAAAGTATTCGCAATCTTAGCTGTAGTAGCTTTCGTAGCATGTAACTCTGGTGAAAACAAAGAAGCAACTGCTGACACAACTGTAAAAGACACAACTGCAACTGTATCTGCTGATACAACTGCTGTTGACACAACTGCTGCTGCTGTTGATACAACTAAGCACTAATTTTAAAACATTAGCTAGATTGTTTAGGCCTTAAACGGTCAAAACTAGCTTGCCGGTTTCAACAATCTAAAAGATTTTCATATGGCAAGCAATCGTAAATAGCCTTCTTGTTTCTACAAGAGGGCTTATTTTTTCAAAATAGTATTCTTGATTTTCAATCTATTATCAAAAGATAATCAAGAAAAACTAAAGTTTGTTAGCATAAAATTTCTGATCTCTTTTTCAAAATGAGCAACTTTTTTACTTATATTTGAAATGCAATGAGAGCATTATTATCAAATACTTGGTTTAGTTTCTATTACTATTACTTCTTTACCAAAAGGAGCCGGGTATTATATGTATTAGCTTAACTAAAAATTTTTACATACAATCCCGGCCATTTGGCCGGGATTTTTTTTAACTATATGCCAACAAAAAACAAAATATCTAAAAAGCCAGTAAACGAACTAGGAATAGCTATCCAGGGTTATGAGGGAAGTTTCCATCAGGTAGCGGCGCGTACCATTTTTGGTAAAGACGTTGCTGTTGTGCCTTGTGCTAATTTTAGAGATCTAGTAAAAGTAGCAGCGCAAAAAAAACAATCGGCGGGTGCTATAATGGCCATCGAAAATTCTATTGCAGGCAGCATTTTACCCAATTATAATTTATTATTGGGTTCAACATTAAAAGTAACTGGCGAAGTGTACTTGTCTATTAGTCAAAATTTACTTGTAAATAAAGGTGTTTCGTTATCTGATATTAAAGAAGTGCATAGTCATCCAATGGCACTTTTACAATGCTTAGATTATCTAGAAAAAAACAATTGGAAATTAGTAGAAACAGAAGATACAGCGCTAAGTGCAAAACATCTACAGCAACACAGGTCAAAACATGTGGCGGCAGTGGCTAGTAAATTAGCTGCAGAGCTTTTTAACTTGGATATTATTGGGCCAGATATTCAAACCCAAAAAAATAATTTTACAAGGTTTTTAGTTTTAGAAAGAGCCGCTGATGTTATAGAAGATCTACTAGCAAATAAAGCGTCTATATATTTTCAAACCAATCATACCAAAGGGGTTCTCGCTAAAGTGCTTACGCAAATTGCAAAGTATGATGTAAACTTAACCAAGTTGCAAAGCATGCCTATTCCGGGCAGTAATTTTAAATATGGTTTTTTTGCCGACATGGAATTTGACAGTCGTAAAAAACTAGATCAAGTACTTCATGCAATAACAGATTTAACAAATAGTGTAAGAATTTTTGGTGTCTACCAAAAAGGGAAAATGCAAAAAGGGTAGTTATGGAAATGAAATTAGCAACAAGATTAGACGGCATTGGTGAATATTATTTTTCACAAAAGCTGCGCGAAATTGAACAGTTAAATAAAGCGGGTAAACAAATTATTAACCTAGGTATTGGTAGTCCAGATTTGGCGCCACACCCTTTGGTGATTCAGGCTTTGCAAGAAGCAGCTGCTCCTGATAATGTCCACGCATATCAATCATATAAGGGTTCTCCTGTTTTACGAAATGCTATTTCCAATTGGTATCAAAATTGGTATGGTGTAACACTAGATCCTGAAACGGAAGTGCTTCCGCTTATTGGAAGCAAAGAGGGCATCATGCATATTTGTATGACCTATTTAAACAATGGTGATCAAGCGTTAATTCCAAACCCTGGTTATCCAACGTATAGCAGTGCTGTTAAACTAGCAGGCGGAGAGCCGGTTTATTATGATTTAACATTAGCTGGTAATTGGGAGCCCGATTTAGCAGCACTTGAAAGAACAGATTTGTCCAAAGTAAAATTAATGTGGGTGAATTATCCGCATATGCCAACAGGGCAACTTCCTTCCGATCGTTTTTTTGAATCACTTATAGCATTTGCAACCAAGCATCAAATATTAATTTGTCATGATAATCCGTATAGTTTTATTTTAAATGAAACACCCAAAAGTTTGCTTGCTGTGAAAGGTGCTAAAGAAGTGGTGGTAGAATTAAATTCTTTGAGTAAGAGTTCTAATATGGCTGGTTGGAGAGTGGGTATGTTGGCTGGAAAAAAAGAAAGAATAGAAGAAGTATTACGTTTTAAATCCAACATGGATAGTGGTATGTATTTACCAATTCAACTAGCAGCAGCAAAGGCGCTAAGCCTTGGTAAAGATTGGTATGATAGTATTAATGTCATTTATAAAACGCGTAGAGAAAAAGTTTTTGAACTACTCGATTTATTGAATTGTATCTATTCAAAAACGCAAGTAGGTATGTTTGTATGGGCTAGTATACCTGCAGCCTATGCCGATGGTTTTGCTTTAAGTGATAAAGTTTTGTATGATGCCAATGTTTTTATTACACCAGGTGGCATTTTTGGAACGGGTGGTAATGCATTTATTAGGGTTAGTTTATGCGCACCAGTAGAACGTTTTGAACTAGCTTTTGAAAGGGTAAAAAATGCAGGTATTGCATTATAAATTGTAGAACAATGATTGTAACAATAATTGGTACGGGGTTAATTGGCGGTTCCATGGCGCTTACTTTAAAAGAGAAGGGCTTTGCAACAAAAGTGATTGGCGTAGATGCGAGTGAGCAGCATTTAGCACAGGCACTTGCACTTGGTATTATTGACGAAGCGCATACTTTACAAGATGCCGTTACGCTTTCTGATTTAATTATTATTGCGACACCTATTAATGCCGCCGAAAATTTACTACCTCAAATTTTAGATATTGCTACCAAGCAAGTAGTGATGGATGTGGGTTCTACCAAAAACAATATTTGTAAAATTGTAAGTACACATCCAAAACGAGGCAGATTTGTTGCAACACACCCAATGTGGGGTACCGAGTACAGTGGACCAGAAGCAGCCGTTAAAAATGCCTTTACAGACAAGGCAACGGTAATTTGTTCTAAAGAAGCCAGCGACTCAGACGCTGCTGCCCTGGTGGAGCAGGTATATCAGACCCTGGGAATGCACCTTTTGTACATGGATGCTGCTGCACATGACGTGCATGTAGCATATATTAGTCATATTTCACATATAACTTCTTTTGCCCTGGCTAACACCGTTTTGGAGAAGGAAAGGGAAGAAGATGCCATTTTTGAACTGGCAAGTGGTGGTTTTGAGAGTACGGTTCGCCTTGCAAAGAGTAATCCAAGTATGTGGGTTCCTATTCTCATGCAGAATAAAGAGAACGTTTTAGACGTTCTTAATGAACATATATCTCAATTGAGAAAATTTAAGGCAAGCTTAGAAAAGGAAGATCCCGAGTATTTGCTTGAATTAATTGAAAAAGCCAATGGGATTAAACGGATTTTAAAATAGGCAAAGCACTACCTTATAAGTACCTTTGCCGCAAAATTTTTACTACATGACGACATTTGAAGAGTTGGGAATTGATGCTAGATTGATTCAGTCAACCACAGAATTAGGGTACGTGAACCCTACAGCAATCCAAGAACAAGCAATCCCGGTTTTACTTAGTGGAACCAAGGATTTTATTGGCTTGGCACAAACAGGAACAGGAAAGACAGCTGCATTTGGACTACCTCTATTACATATTATAGATGAAAAGGCGAAATATCCACAAGCACTTGTTGTTTGTCCTACCAGAGAACTTTGCATGCAAATTGTAAAGGAAATAGAAATATTTAAGAAATACATGACAGGTATTTCTGTGGTTGCCGTTTATGGCGGTACCTCTATTGGCTTACAAATTAGAGACCTTAAAAGAGGCGTGCAAATTATTGTTGCAACACCTGGTCGACTCATTGATTTAATTGAGCGTAAAGCAATTAACCTCGAACAAATACAATACGTTGTTTTAGATGAAGCAGATGAAATGCTTAACATGGGCTTTCAGGATGATATCGAATTCATCTTAAAAAATACACCAGAGCGTGAAAGTACTTGGTTGTTTAGTGCTACCATGCCACCAGAAATTAGAAAGGTGAGCAAGCGTTACATGAAAGATCCTGTAGAAGTAACCGTTGGTAAAGTCAATACTTCTAATAAAAGTATTGATCACCAATATTATGTTACTTCGGCACAGCACCGTTACCAAACCCTTAAAAGAATCATTGATTTTAACCCGGGTATTTATGGTATTATTTTTACTAGAACTAAAATTGATGCCCAAGAAATTTCTGAGCGTTTAACCCGCGAAGGATATGATATCGATGCATTACACGGTGATCTTACACAAGCCCAGCGTGATAAAGTGATGGGGCAGTTTAGAGATAAAACTTTACAACTCCTAATCGCTACAGACGTTGCTGCAAGAGGGATTGACGTGCAAGGGATTACCCACGTTATCAACTACGAATTGCCAGATGATGTAGAAGTATACACGCACCGTAGTGGTAGAACAGGACGTGCGGGTTTACAAGGTATTTGTATTTCTATTGTGCATTCAAAAGAAATGTACAAGTTCAAACAAATTGAACGTATCAACAATTCTAAGTTTTCTAAACTAGATATACCAAGTGGTAAAGATGTTTGCCGCAAACAATTTTTCTTTTTCATGGAAAAATTATTGTCTACAGACATTAGCCATGGTGATTATGAAACCTATGTTCCCATGCTCGCAGAAAAATTTGCTGAAGTTAGCAAAGAAGATGTGCTAAAGCGCGTAGCTGCAATGGAGTTTGATAGATTCTTAAAGTATTACGAAAACGCTGAAGACCTTAACCATAGAGATAAAGGTAGACGTGAGCAAAGTGATGCCCCAGATCAAGCAAGACGAAGAGATGGCAGAGATCGTGATGGTGGCCGAGACCGCGATGGTGGAAGAGGTGATAATAGAAAAGAATATGCAAGAGGTGGCGGTAATGGATACTCTCGACTATTTGTAAACCTTGGTACGAAAGATGGTTTTTACAAAGCAAGTTTTTTACAATATATTTTAGACATGAGTGATCTAAAAAAAGAGGCGCTTGGAAGAATAGATATGAAAGACATGAACTCATGGATTGAAATTGAAAAAGGTGCAGCCAAACAAATGGTAAATGCACTTGATGGTAAAAACTACAATGGTAGACGCATTAGAATGAACGATGCAGATAGTGGTGGTGAGCGCAAGCCAAGACGCGGAGAGTAATTTTATATTGTATAATTTTTTTTATGGAGCAAGCAATCGAAACAAAAAAAGGAGTGGAAGCACTTTTACAAAAAAGACCTTTAATTATTTCTGGACCCTGCAGTGCAGAAACTGAAGAACAAGTAATTCAAACAGCAACTAGGCTTGCTGCTACTGGTAAAGTAGATATTTTACGTGCTGGTATCTGGAAACCACGTACGCGTCCAGGTAGTTTTGAAGGTATTGGTACCAAAGGGTTGCCTTGGTTACAGCAAGCAAAAAAAGCATCTGGTTTACCGGTTGCCATTGAAGTTGCTACTGCTAAACAAGTAGAAGATGCGCTCCATTTTGGTGTCGATGTTTTGTGGATTGGTGCAAGAACCACCGTAAATCCTTTTAGTGTACAAGATGTTGCAGATGCGCTTAAAGGAGCTGACGTTCCGGTACTTATTAAAAACCCCATCAATCCTGATTTAGAATTATGGATTGGTGCTGTAGAGCGCGTTGCTAATGCAGGTATTAAAAATATTGGTCTTATCCATAGAGGATTTAGTTCTTATGGTAATACCGAATATAGAAATGCACCGATGTGGCATTTAGCCATCGAAATGAAACGTCGTAATCCTGAAATGTTAATGATTAATGATCCTTCACATATTTGTGGTAGAAGAGATATTTTATTAGATGTTGCTCAAAAAGCAATTGACCTCGATTTTGACGGACTTATTATTGAAAGTCATATCGATCCAGATAATGCTTGGAGTGATGCTAAACAACAAATTACCCCAGAAGTATTGGGTGAAATGATTGGTGCTATCATTTGGAGATCAGAAAAAATTGATTCTGAAGAACTACATGCCGTAATGGAAAAAATGCGTCAGCAAATTAACCAGCTAGATGATGAGTTACTACAACTCATTGGTCAGCGCATGAAAGTAGCCGATAAAATTGGTCAATACAAAAAAGACAACAACATCACTATTTTGCAAACCAATAGATGGAATGCTATTTTAGAGCGAGCATATGCAAGAGGCGAGAAGCTGGGTCTTGGCAAAGAATTTATTACAAAGTATTTTGATGCGGTGCATATGGAAAGTATCAACCATCAAAACAAAATCATGAATTCCTAAACTTAGGAATCATGCATAATATGTTCGCAATGAAAAAAAAAGTTTTTCATTTTTCAGGCAAACCGGTTAACTATTATTTTGATGCTTCATTTGATGTATTAAAAACTATAGTGCCTATTGCATCTTCAGTAATTATTACTGATGAACATGTTTTTGAAGCACATAAAAAAAAGTTCAAAGGTTGGAATACGATTGTATTAAAACCAGGCGAGCAGTATAAAGTGCAGCAAACCGTAGATGTAGTAATTGATCAACTCATAGAACTTGGTGCCGATCGTCAAACCACTTTAATTGGTGTTGGCGGTGGTGTCATTACAGATATTACAGGCTATGTGGCTAGTATATACATGCGTGGTATTGCAGTTGGATTTGTGCCTACTTCTTTACTCGCTATGGTGGATGCTTCTATTGGTGGGAAAAATGGGATAGATGTTGGCGTTTATAAAAATATGGTTGGCGTTATTAGACAGCCTAATTTTTTACTCTTTGATACTAGTTTTTTAAAATCATTACCACTAACTGAGTGGCAAAATGGTTTTGCTGAAATCATCAAGCATGCTGCTATTAAAGATGCTCCCCTTGTAAAACAATTACAGTCACATACACTTGCTACTTATAAAAAAGACTTGTCTTTAACAGCCCAACTAGTAGAGCGGAATGTAATGATTAAAACCAAAGTAGTACTAGCCGATGAATTTGAAAACGCAGACCGTAAGCTTTTAAATTTTGGCCACACACTTGGACATGCACTCGAAAACACCTACGAATTAAGTCATGGTCAGGCCATTAGTATTGGTATGACCTATGCTGCCGTTATTTCCGAACAAATAGTACAATTTAAAAGTAGAGAAACGTTGGTGGCACTTTTAGAAAAGTATGGTTTACCAACCTACGCTTCTTTTAATATTGCTAAAGCGGTTTCTATTTTGCAAAAAGATAAGAAAAAAACAAAGGATGCAGTGCATTACATTTTGTTAGAAAAATTAGGTAAAGGTGTTATTCATACGATTCCTTTTGTGACACTTGAAAAAATATTAAAAGGTATTCAGTCATGATGAAAGCGCGTGTAACCCCTTCTTCAATTTCTGGAACTATTACAGCACCTGCTAGTAAAAGCAGTATGCAGCGTGCTTGTGCGGCTTCTTTAATTAGAAAGGGTGAAACGATTATAAAAAACCCGGGAGTTAGTAATGATGATGTTGCTGCCATAGACGTAATTCAAAAACTAGGTGCGGTTGTTACCAAATTAGATAATGGGAATTTGCATATTGTTTCTAGTGGTATAAATCCAGTTAGTAGCACCATCAATTGTGGAGAGAGCGGATTAGGCATTAGAATGTTTACACCCATTGCTGCATTAAGCAGCAGCCCAATTACAATAACAGGTATGGGTAGTTTAACAACTAGACCCATGCATTTTTTTGATGAAATCTTACCGCAAATAGGAGTTTCCAT
>Ga0114972_10000772_pt1 | contig 24080 bp, 21 predicted proteins | sample M_140807_EF_Meta_FD_87354 | JGI IMG/M metagenome (GOLD analysis project Ga0114972, IMG submission 87354) | Freshwater microbial communities from Lake Montjoie, Canada to study carbon cycling - M_140807_EF_MetaG | ecosystem: Environmental > Aquatic > Freshwater > Lake | place: Lake Montjoie...
GGCAGGACCTGCCGACGATGCGCCCGAGCGACGTCGTTCATCGAGACCCGCCGCGATACGACGACTTGTCCCACGACATCCACCTGCGGCCAGGCTCACGCCTCGCGCGGCTTTATGGCGACCGCGCGGCGGGGCGCGTGACGAGCATTCATCATCAGGCCGTGCGTGTCCTCGGGCGCGACCTTGAGGTCGAAGCAGAAGGCTCAGACGGGCTCATCGAGGCGATCCGCTGGACCGGACCCGGGTTTGTGGCGGGTGTGCAGTGGCACCCCGAGTTTCACGGCCACCAGCCCGAGCTGCTCGACGGCGGGCCGCTCGCCGACGACTTTCTCAGGGCGGCGATGCAGGCCCGCGCGTCAGGCTGAGCAGCGCCTCGACCAGCCGGGCGTAGTCCGCGGGCGCGTTATGCAGGTGCGCCGAGACGCGGACAAGGTGACCCCCTGTGGCTGTCGCGGCGCGCTCGGCGCCCGCCATAGGCCACGGCACGATCGGGACCTCGATGCGCGCGGACACCCAGAGCGCCTCTTGGAGCGGGTCGAGCCCAAGCGCGCTCGGGGGCAGGTGCGGCGTCGGCGGGACCGGCACGGCCGCCATGCTCCCCAGCATGGCATCGGGCGCGGGTCTCCTCTGACCGAGCGCGTCACACAGGGCGTCGCGCGCGCTCAGGCACAGCGCGTGGTTGCGGGCGCGGACTTCGGGCCAACCGCCCGGGACCAGCGCGCCGACCACATCGAGCGCTTCGGGCACGCACAGCCAGGGCGTTGGGTCGGCCGTGCCTGTCCAGTCGAACTCGGCGCGAAAGCGACTCTGGCCCGGGCGGAGCGTCGCGTTCGCGCCGTGGCTGATCGAAAGCGGGCGCAGCGACGCCACGCGGTCGGCCCGCGCATACAAGAACGCAGCGCCCTTGGGCGCGCAGACCCACTTGTGCAGGTTGCCCGTGTAGTAGTCGGCGCCGAGGGCGTCGAGGTCGAGTGGGCACATACCCGGCGCGTGCGCGCCGTCGACCAGCACAGCAACCCCCCGCGCCCTCAGCGCCGAGACGATGGGCTCGATCGGGAGCACGAGCGCCGTGGGGCTGGTGACGTGGTCGATGAGCACCAACCGGGTGTGGTCATCGACCTGCGCGAGCACGGCGTCGAAGACTTGCTCGGGCGAAGCGTTGGGGAACCTGACCGCGGCGACGCGCACCTGCGCGCCTGCGCCCGTCGCGGCGAAGTCGAGCGCGTTACGGCACGCGTTGTACTCGTGGTCCGTGGTGACGACGTTGTCGCCCGCCGACCAAGTGGGCGCGAGGGACCGAAGCACAGTATTCACGCCTGCCGTCGCGTTGGGCACACAGGTCAGGCCGCCCGCGCGCGCGCCGAGAAATTCCGCGAGGCGGCCGAGGGCGTGCTCGAGGGCGCTCGGCAGCGTGCGCACGAAGAACTCCACCGGCTGCGCCTCGAGCCGCGCGCGCCAAGCGCTCTGGGCGTCGAGCACGCGCTTCGGCGTCGCGCCGAACGAGCCGTGGTTCAGAAACGTCGTCGTGGGATCGAGCGCCCAGTGGTCTCGCAGCATGGGCCGACTGTACCCGAACGCGCGGGGTTGCAACGGGTGCCAAAATCAGCGATGCCCCCCGCATGAGCGCCGAGTCTGTGTCGATGTGGGCGACGCCCGACCCCCGCTTCTTTCGGACCGAGAACGGAGAGATCCACCGCCCGCCCGAGGGCTGGGTGCACGTGCCCCCCGGCGACGCCCTGCTCACGCGCCGTGTCAAGGCGGCCGGGCCATCTTGGACGGTACAGCAGAAGGTCGGCCGCAAGATCTTCTCGCGCGGCGTGTGGGCGCCCGCGGCGCAGGTTGAGCGTGCTCGCGCAGACGCCGACACCGCGCGCGTTGACCCGGAGCGCGTGCGACGCGTCGAGGCGCAGCGCGCACAGCGGGCACAGGCCGAGGTGCGCTACCAGGGAGCGTTCGAGGCTGAGGTCTTCGTGTGGCTGCGCTTCGCGGCGCCCTTCGAGGCGCTCGGCCGCGCGCTCGCGGCGCGCGTCACGGCGCACGCGACGCCCGTGGGCAGCGGCACCGTGGCCCGCACCGAGCGGATTCCGATCGACGAACGCGCCCGCGCCGCGGTCGTCGCGTGGCTCCGACACCAGGCGACGGACTACGACCGCCGCCACGTCGAGCGGGTCAAGGGCGCGCGCCGTGAGGTCCGCCGCGAGGTGAACGACGAGGCCCGCGCGCTCATCGAGGCGCACCGCAAGCCGACGCCCCATGCGGTCGAGGCGTGCGCGCTGTGTCGGGCAGTCAGGGACGCGCAGTAGGTGAGTGAGCCTGAACCTGGGGACGTTGTCGCTCGCGCGCTCGCGGCGTTCGCGGCGCTGAGCGCGGGAGAGATAGACGCTCAGACGCGCGCTCAGCGGCTGCGCGTCGAGGTGCTTCTGCCCCTCGCGCGCCACTTCGGCGCTGCGCTCGACGACGCCCCCGAGCCGCACACACGCGCCCCTGAGTCGCACGCGCGCACGGCTCAGGCCGCGCTCATCGCGGCCCGCGCGTGCCTGCTGATGATGGGGTCGGGGCGCGCGACGCTGCGCGACGACCTGCTGCGCGAGGTGTCGCGTCTCGGTGAGGCCTTCTGCGCGCTGAACCTGAGCGCGTCCCGCGCCCTCGGCCTGCCCGAGCCCCACGAGGCCGCGCGCCTCGCCGCTGCGCTGCGCGTCGTCGCCCGCGAACGCGGCCTGAGTGCCGCCCCGCCCGCGCAAACGCCGGCGCTCGTCCCCGCACCCTCGACTCCGCTGCAGCGCGCCGCTGGGCCGCGCGCACCGGCGTGGCCGGCGCCGCGCGACCACGCCCGCGACCGAGTGTCCCTGGCTCTCACGGTCGGCGCGCTTGTCGGCGCGCTCCTGTGGGGTGTGCACACCGCGCGCCGCGCCATCGCGGAGCATCGCGCCGCCGCGGCCCGCGATGCTTCAGCGGCCGTTGAGAGACTGCACGAGCAGCGCTGAGAGCGCGTCCGGCGCGTCTACGTGGACCCAGTGGCCCGCGCCCGCCAGCACAGGGTGCGTCATCGCGCCGCGCGTCGCGAGTCGGTCGAGGCGCGCGATCTCCGCGTCGCTGAACCGGTCGCTGCGCTCGCCGCGCAGCATGTGGACCCGCATACCTGCGGTCGATTGGGCCTCGAGAAACGGCCACAGGTCCTCTGCGAAATACGCCTCGAGGAGTCGCTGCACACCTTCAAGGTCAAAGCGCCAACCGAAGCCGCCGCTCGGGAGCGGCGTCAGGTTGGTCGTCATCCAGCCCGCGAACGCGGCTGAGTAGCCCGCCGCGGTGAGCGTGTCCGTCAGCGCCGCGCGCGACGCGATGGGTGTCGGCACCGAGCGCAGCGTGCGCAGGACCGAAACCACCTCATGGTCTGTCTCGGCGGCGTGCGCGTCGCGCGCAGAGGGGTTCGCGTCCAGGACCCAGACGTCGCGGAGCTTTGGCGTGGCGTGCGCCCGCGCATAGACAAGCGCGACCTTGCCGCCAAAGGAGTGCCCGATGACTGCGTCTGGCTCGACATTCAGCGCGTGCGCCAGCGTGGCGATATCGTCCGCACAGGCGGCGAGTGTGTCGGGCTTGTCATCGGTTTGGCTGTCGCCGTGGTGGCGCAAGTCAACTAAAATCAGACGCCAACCCGGCAGTGACTGCGCGAGCCGGCGACAGAAGCTGTACCAGTTCTTGGAAGAACCCAAGATCCCATGCAAAACGAACGCGTTGCGCGTCTCGGCGCCGGGTTGCGGCGGCGCGCCGACCGCTTCCATGAAAAATGGCTGCATACCCCCATTGACACCCAAAAAGAGGACGTGTCAATTGCGCGAGGTCGGCGCCGCAAGTCGAGCAACCGCGCCGCGCATTGGGCTTTCCAACCACGAACGAGGGGCACTGGACATGACGAAGAAGGACTTGATCGCAGCCGTTCAGCAGGACGCTTCCGGTAACGGCCTGACGAAGAAGCAGGTGGACGCCATCGTGGACGCCATCTTCTCGACCGTCGCGACGGCCATTCAGACCGACGGCCGCTACTCGCACCCCGGCTTCGGCACCTTCTCGGTGAAGAGCCGCGCCGAGCGCACGGGCCGCAACCCGCAGTCGGGCAAGGAGATCAAGATCGCCGCCAGCAAGTCGGTCGGCTTCAAGGCCGCCCCCGGCCTCAAGGACTCGCTCTGAGTCCCCCGCGGCGACCCCTGCGTCGCCGCACGCCGTAAGCCGCGCCAAGGGCCAGCGTCAGCAGGCCGACAGCGTGCGCGTCGCCTCTGGAGAGCGCCAAGCTGCACCCCTGTCGTGTGGCTTGGATGGCCGGAGGCGCAACGGACCCCACGATGGGTCCGAGGTCCGGCGCGAGCCGCGTCGCATCGAATGCGCGGGCGGTGTCTGGGTCGCGCACCGCGTCGCGCCCGGACGCGATGTCGAGCTCGACCGCCGCCGAGTCGAGCGCGCCCGCGTCGACGAGGCCAACGTCTGGCAGACCAGCGTCGCGAACGCTGGCGTCCGCGACGCAATCGCTCGGCGTGTCACACAGCGTACAGAGGGCGCCTGCGGGGGCACCGGGGCACAGGTCGGCGCACGCGGTCGCTGCGGGCGACTCAGCCGCGCAGCCCCATCGCGCGCGGGTGTCCGAGAGCCGCGTGACCAGCGGCCGCCATGTCTCGCCAAAGTCATCGCTCTCGGCGGCCGCCCAGGGCGCACCCGCGGCCGTGTCGGCGCACGCGCGCAGCGGCTCACCCGCGCGTGGGCTCCGCAGGCAGCCGAGGCCAGCGATGGCGTCGTCGACCAGCGCCCAGTTCTGGCCGTCACGTGTGCGCCATACGCCCCCGAAAACGGTCGTCAGGAGGCCAGACCGCGTGTCGACCGGATGCAGCGCGAGGCTCCCGACGGGGTCCGGCACGCGGGTCATGACCGACCATGTGTCCCCACCGTCGGACGAGCGCAGCAGCACCGTGGCCGGCAGGCGCTGAACCGCCGCCCAGAGCTCGCTCGCGCGCTGCGGATCGGCGGGCCCAGCGAAGAAGTACACGGCGCCGGGTGAGGGTCGCTCGCCGTCAAACTCGACGGTGAAGGGCGTGAACGTCGTCCCACCGTCTACGCTGCGCAGGTGCCCCGCCTCGGTGCTCACCCACACGCGCTCGGGCGCTGCGGGCGACCGGACGAGCGCGCGCGGTGCCCCGTTGGTCTGGAGCCCCGCTGGGCGCCAAGTCTGCCCCCCATCACGTGTTCGCCACACGTCGTTGGGCGCGCCGGGCGAGGCCGTCACCGTGACGACATCTCTCGGGTCGTCGACGCTCGGCGCCAAGCCCAGCGTGAACGCCGTCCCCAGGGGCCCCTCGACGGGCACGAAAGTACATCCGCCATCGCGCGTGGTCGCGAGTCCGAGCACGGTGGCGACGATCCACGTGCGCCCGTCCATCGCGGTCGGCGCGACGGCCAGGAACCCGGCGTTCGGCGCGACCGCGTCCTCGCAGAGCCAGCGCGTCCCCGCGGGACCGCCCAGACCAAAGAGGCCCTGTACGTCCGTCACGACCCACACGGCGTCCGCCGCGGGCGCTGCGACCACGTCCGTGACGCGGGGGTTCGCGCCGTGCCCGAGCGCGGCTGGGGCGGCGATACCGGAGGCGAGTACAGCGGCCAAGGGAGCGAGTGGCGTTCGCATGAGGAGTACGCGCATCGTCGCACTTTTCATACACTCGTCGCCATGCACACCGACACAGACCACCGCCCGCGCAAGATCGTGCTCACGGGCGGCCCGGGCGGCGGCAAGACGACCGCGGCCGACCTCTTTCGACGGGAGATGGGAGAGCGGGTCGTTGTCGTACCCGAGGCGGCCACGCTGCTTTTCTCGGGCGGGTTTCCGCGTGTGACGCATGAAGATGGCCGGCGTGCCGCGCAGAGCGCGATCTTTCACGTGCAGCGCAACCTCGAAGACGTCCGTGCGGTGCAGTACCCCGACCGCGTGCTGCTCTGTGACCGCGGCACGGTCGACGGGGCCGCCTACTGGCCGGGGCCACCCGATGAGTTCTTCATCCGTATGGGCACAACCCACGCTGCGGAGCTTGCCCGCTACGACGCCGTGCTCTTCTTTGAGAGTGCTGCAGCCGGTGGCCACGCAGTCATCGAGGGCGGTAACCCGACACGCAACGAGAGCGTTGACGAGGCCGCTCGATTAGACGCGCGCGTTCGGGCCCTCTGGTCCGCCCACCCGCGGTTCGTCGCTGTGCCGAACCAAGCGAGCTTCTTCGCCAAGATTGAGCGCGGCTTTCACGCCCTTGAGGCGCTCTTTGCCGAGGTCGCGGCCCTCAGCGCTCCGGGCGCGCTGCGGGGAGACGGACCGTGACGCGGGCGCCGCGCTCGACGCGGCGAGAGATGGCGAGCGTCCCCGCCCGAGACTCGACGATGGCGCGGACGATGGTGAGGCCCAAGCCGGTGCCCCCGCGCCCCGAGCGGGACGTCTGAAAAGGCAGCGTGGCGCGGTCGACCATTTCGGGCGCGAAGCCCGGCCCTGTGTCCTCGACGATGATGTCGACAAAGCCGGGCGCGCCGATGTGCGTGCGAACCCAGATCTCGCCTGAGAGTTGCGCGTCCCGCATCGCCTCGTGGGCGTTCGCGCACAGGTTCGTGGTGATCTGGTCGACCTCGCCCTCGCCCGCGAGGACCCAGTGGGCGGGGTCGAGGTCCAGCTTGAGCGTGTGGCCCGCAGCGGCGGTGCTCTCTCGCAGGCGCCGCGCGGCGCTCCAGACCCCGTCACAGAGACGCACGGGCGTCGCCCGCGTGCTCTGACCCGCCGCCAGGGCGCTCATGACGTCGATGATGCGGCGGATCTGCTCTGCCGCCGCCAGCGACTCCAAGAGCGCCTCGCGGGTGTGCGCAGGGTCGATCGGCGCGACCGCGTCACGCGTGGCCTGCAGCAGAAAGTCCAGGTTGCTGAGCACCGCCGCCAGCGGGTTCTTGACCTCGTGCGCGAAGCCGTGCGCGAGCGCGCTCGCGAGCGAGGGCTCGGGCAGTGGCGTCGGCGTGGGCGCCTCGCTCAGCAGCGAGCCCCCGGGCTTCGGCTCCCATCCCACGTTGTGTCCCCCCCTTCAGCGCGACCGTGGCTCAGGTTAGTCCGGAGAGATGCGGGCTCGCCAATAAACAGAAATCCCCAAAGGTACTACTTTAGAGGTTGTTTTAGCCTAGAATCGACCGGCCAGGCGCCGATGTGTGCCGAAAGTTATCAGGCGCCGATCAGTAAAACCCCTGAGGCCCCTCGCCAACCGGAGTAGGCCTCGGGGCCCAGTGCGCCATCGCCTTCCTACACAAAATTTCCAGCGACGCTGCACTTCACTCTGGCCTTTACGCGCACGGCGTCGCGCTGGGCTCACATTCTTCTCGCGCATCGCACCTGCGCCGCGTGGCGTCAGCGAGCGCGCGCGAGTCGCGGGCTCAGCAGGCCCCATGCGGCGGGCACGAGCACGCCGGCCGCCTCGAGCGCCGCGGCCTCGGCCCGAGCCAGGCCCACATCGGCGGGGTCCGCCGGGGTCTCAGCGAGCGCGAGCAACGCGCGCGCAGTGTCGGGCTGCACGTCCGTGAGCACGATCTCGTTCCCGCTGCGGCCGATGGCGAGCCAGTGCTCGCTCTCAGCGACCTCGGCGCCGTCGAGGGTGGGGTCAGCGTCGTCGTTCGACTCCAGCGCGCTGGCGAGCGCGACCACATCGCACTCGAAGCGCACGACCTCGAAGCCCTGCGCGAGGCGTCGACGCGTGTCCGTGGGGAAGGCGTGCCCGAGCGCGAGCGCCTCGGCGTCCGGCACGCCGGGGTGCGCCAGAATGGCCTCGTAGAGCGCCAAGTCGGCGACGGGCCCCGGCCGAACCTCGCGCAGCCAGCGCGCGAAGCGTCGAGCCAGCGGCGCGCGCGTCGGCGAGTCCGCTTCGATAAAGTCGCCGACGACCTCGTCGAGCTCGTCCTCGAGCAGCAGGCGCGTGTTCGGCACGACCTGTGAGAGGCCCTCGCGCACCTGCCGCACGGACCGCCCCGGCACGCCGTCGACGCTGTAGCCTAGGGCGAACAGGTCGGCGGGTTCGGGCAAAATGAACGCGTCGAAGAGCGCGCAGTAGGCGGCGTAGGCCTCGGCCACACCCCCGCCCGAAGCCAAGCGAGTCACGATGTCCGCGATCGCGTCGGCGGGCTCGTCATCGCACTCCGCTCGCACCACGAGCAGCCGCCAAGCGACGTCTTGCGCGGCCCAGACGTGCGCGTCCGCGGCCCACGGGGCCAAGGTCCGGCCCTCGACGAGGGCGTCCATCACCTGGAGCACCCGCTCCGCGAGCGCGTCGAGCGTATCGAAGCAGCCCTGACGCGCGTGGCCGAACAGCGCGGCGAACTCGTGCATCTCTCGGCTCGCGAGGCGGTCCACGTTCGCCGCGGCGTATGTCAGACCGTCACTCGCGAGGTCAATCGTGGCCCAGGCGTGCGGCTCGCAGCGACCGGAGCGGAGCGACGCGCGGATGGCGTCGAGCTCTCGAGCGACAAAGGCGCGGCCCTCGGCGGCGCGGCGCTCCGCGGTCGGGTCTTCGAGCCATGGCCCCGCCTCCGCCGCGCGCTCGCACGCCACGCAGTGCACACCAAAGATGGGCCCGCGACCCAGGTGAGCGGCACAGCGACGCAGGTGGGCCTCGTCGAAGAAGTACCACGCGGCGGTCGGCACGACCTCGCCCAAGCGCGCGGCGAGGGCATGAAAGAGCGGCGTCGCGTCGGGCCGCCATGCCCAGCCTACGAGCCGGTGGCAGAGCTCGTGCGGCGTCCAGGCGGCTCGATGGCCCGGGTGAAAGCTGCCGACCATCGAGTCGTGGCGAAAGTGGTGGTACTTGCCCTCGACCATCGCGCCGCCGCGCCACGCCGCTGGCTGACCCAGGTCACTGCGGCCCTCGGGCAGCCAGTGCTCGGGCAGGCTCAAGTGAATGCGGTGCTCAAAGTGGCTCAGGAACAGGCCGGATTGAGCCGCCAGCGCGCCGATGCGGCGGGAGACCGGCGTGCGCTCTAGGTCGCGTTCGGGGACGTTCTCGAGCGGCTTCATGGCGGCCATTCATCGTGTCTGCCGCGCCGCAGGTCAAGCCCCTGTCCGACGCTGTGGCCGCTGTCGCCCTGCGCGCGTATGCTCGGCACCCCATGACACGCCCACTCACGCTCCTCTCCCTCGCGCTGATGCTCGCCTCGAGCGCCGCGCACGCGCAGCTCGCCCCCGCTGCATGTTTGCCCGGGAGCGACCAAGGCAATGGCCTTGAGCTCGCCGTGACTCCGCTCGGGCGCGCGCACCTCGTTCATGTCGACCGCATCCAGGGCGCGCTGCTCCATACCGAGTGGGACGTGGGCGCCGCGCCTGTGACCTCGGTCGTGGCGCCCAATGTCTCGATCTTTGCGTTTTCGGAGGTCGAAGACACAGGGCAAGCGTTCGACGCGACGGGTGAGCCCTCGGTCTGCTTCTACGACGCGGTCCGCTCGGAGCTGCGCCTCGCGACGCGCCTGCGAGGGCAGTGGTCACTGGAGACGGTGCTCGCGGGCGCGGGGGCCGGCGACAGCTGCGACCTGCGCTTTGACAACGCGGGAACGGCGTACGTCGCGTTCCACCACGAAGGCCGCCTGAAGCTCGCCATCCGGGCGCTCGGCGCGGCCTGGCAGGTCAGCGTCGCGGACGAGGTCGCGGGCCGCGATGTCGGCGTGGACCCGTCCCTGCGGCTCACTGCGGACGGGCGGGTCGTTGTGGCGCACGGGGACCGCACGCAGGGTGAGCTCCGCGTGAGCACGCGCGCTGCACAGGGCGCATGGAGCACCGCGTCGAGCGCGCTCGGTGGCCTCCGCGTCGGCGTCTCGCCACGGCTGATGCTGGACGGTGCAGACCAGCTCTTCGTCGCCCATGGCGCCGCGCCCGGGAACGCGCAGACCAGCGACGCGGGCTTGGTCACGACGACGGGCCGGGTGGGTGGTGCTCTGCAGAGTGTTCGGGTCCAGCAGGACTTCGTGGGCGGCTCGGTCGGCGCAGACGGCCGGGACGGGGCCTTTCAGGTCGCTGCGCGCGGGCTCCAGCGCAGCGCGCTTTTCGGGAGCGAGGACAGCCTTCGGCTTTTCGAGGGTCTGCCCAACGACAGCAGCTCGACCGCGATCGAGACGTGGTCGAGCAACTCGCCACGGCACCTTTTCCAGAACGTGACCCTGGCGCTGGGCCCCGGGGGTGAGCCGCTCATCGCGTACCTCGTGGATGTGGCGCCGAGCTTTGGCTCTGCAGGTGGTGCCTTTGTGTGCTTGACACGGCCGGTCGACACGGACGCGGACCGCCTGCCCGACGCGACGGAGCGGCGACTGGGCTCAGACCCCAGACGCGCAGACTCGGACGGCGACGGCCGCAGCGATGGGATGCAGTGGCTCTTGGACGGCGACCCGCCGACGGCCGCGCCCGCGTCGGACGCAGGCGTCCCTGAGCCCGACGCAGGCGTCCCTGAGCCCGACGCAGCGCGCCCTGAGCCCGACGCAGCGCGCCTGGAGCCCGACGCAGCGCGCCCGGAGCCCGACGCCGCACCGACCCGAGATGCCCAAGTCGACGCGACCCTCGCAGCGCCCGACGTCGCGCTGACCGAGCCCGACGCCGGGGTCTCAGAGCTCGACGCCGCGTCGTTGCCGGATGCTCAGACGGACGCGGCCGTTGCTGCACCCGACGCTGAGCGCGACGCGCAGGTCGACGCATCGGCCGCTGCGACGCGTGACGCGGCGGCAGATGACGCGGCGACGCGCGTCGACGAGGGGACCCCCGACGCCTTTACGGGCGGGGTCCCCCCTCCACCGGCGGTGAAGACGCAGCCGGGCTCGGGCTGCGCCCTGCAACGCACCCCACGCGCGGGGCTCGGCGGCGCGATAGCGCTCGCGCTGACGATCTTGGCGCTCCAAGCGGCGCGACGAAATCGCGGCCCGCGGAAGTCGCGAAACGCCCGCGTGAGTTGACACGTCCACAGGGGGGCGCATCCTTCGCTCGCACTGCGCCTGAGTGGACATGGCCATCACACGAAAACACATCGGCTGGCTCGTCGCCCTCGGGGTGGTCGCCGCCGCGCTCTGGTTCTTCTTCGGCCGCGCACCCGCCCCAGAAAGCGAGGCCGCTCGCTTCGAGACCGCCACCGTCGACCGCGGCCGCATTGTGGCCAAGGTCACGGCGACGGGCACGCTCTCGGCCCTCGTCACCGTGCAGGTGGGCAGCCAGGTTTCGGGGCGCGTCCAGACTCTCAATGTCGACTTCAACGACGCCGTGAAGAAGGGGCAGGTCATCGCGACCGTCGACCCGCGGGTCTTCGAGGCTCAGATCGACCAGGCCCGGGCGAACGACCTGGCCGCGCACGGCAATCTGGCGCGCGCGCGCGCTCAGGCGAGCGAGGCGGAGCGGCAACTTGTCCGCGTCGCGTCGTTGGCGGCGCAGAAGCTCGTGAGCGAGGCGGACTTGGATGCCGCCCGCGCTGCGGCCGAGGTGGCGCGCGCGACCGCCCGCGCCACCGAGGGTCAGGTCGCGCAGACGGCCGCCGCCGTGCGGCAGGCCAAGCTCAACCTCGACTACACCACCATTCTGTCGCCCATCGACGGCATCGTGGTGTCGCGCGCCGTCGACGTCGGCCAAACGGTCGCGGCCTCGTTCCAAGCGCCCGTGCTCTTCACCCTCGCGGAGGATCTGCGCAAGATGCAGGTCAACACGAGCGTCGCCGAGGCAGATGTCGGCAAGCTTCGACCGGGCATGGCGTCGAGCTTCATTGTGGATGCCTACCCCGGGAAGCGCTTCAAAGGCGTGGTGCGGCAGATCCGAAACGCGCCGCAGACCGTGCAGAACGTCGTGACGTACGACGCCGTCATCGACGTCGACAACCCCGAGCTTGAGCTGCGGCCGGGCATGACAGCGAACGTGACTTTTACTGTCGCGGAGCGCGAGGGCGTGCTCCGGCTGCCGAACGCGGCGCTGCGCTTCAGGGCGCCCCCGGAGATGCTCGAGGGCGAACAGAACGGCAGACGCCGAGGTCGGGGCGGCGCCGGCGGCGCGGCGGAGGCCGGCGGGCCGCAGCCCGCGACCCAAGCTCCGGCGCCCATCGCAGACGACGAGCCGGGCCGTCGGACGGTCTGGCTACTCAAGGACGACAAGCCGACGCAGGTCAGGGTTCGGCCCGGCCTGACGGACGGGCTTTTCACGGAGCTGCTCGAGGAGTCGGGCGGTGCGCCGAGCCTGCGCGAGGGGGACACGTTGGTCACGGACGTGACCTCGACGGGCAAGCCGAAGCCGCGCATGCGGTTCTTCTGAGGCGCAGGCCGATGCAAGACGCACCATTGGTTCGCCTAGAGCAGGTCACCAAGATCTACCGCATGGGCGACGTCGAGGTCGGCGCGCTGCGCGGCGTGGACTTCACGCTCGAGCGGGGCGAGTTCGTCGCTGTGATGGGCGCGTCTGGCTCCGGCAAGTCAACGCTGATGCAGATTGTGGGCTGCCTCGACGGCCCTACGTCAGGTCGTTACTGGCTCGAGGGGCGCGACGTCTCGAGCTTGGGCGCGAACGCCCTCGCCGAGGTCCGCAACACGACGCTGGGCTTCGTGTTCCAGAGCTTCAACCTGCTCGCGAGGACCTCTGCGGTCGAGAACGTAGAGCTGCCGATGCTCTACGCCGGCGTCGGCGGGCGAGAGCGGCGTCGTCGCGCGCTGGAGGCCCTCGACCAGGTCGGTTTGTCCTCGCGCGCCCACCACCACCCCAACCAGCTCTCGGGCGGGCAGCAGCAGCGGGTCGCCATCGCGCGCGCCATCGTCGGCCAGCCGCGCGTCATCCTGGCGGACGAGCCGACCGGCAACCTCGACTCGCAGAGCAGCGTCGAGATCATGCAGCTCTTTCAGGCACTCGGCGCGAAGGGCATGACAGTGATGCTCGTCACGCACGAGCCCGACATCTCGCAGTTCGCGGCGCGCGTCGTCGTCATGCGTGATGGCCTCATCAAGACCGATACACGCCAGATACCAAAGGCTGCCCACGCCGAGGTCGTCTCGTGAGCCTCTTCGACACCGTGCGCATCGCAGTCCGCGCGCTGCTCCGCAACAAGCTGCGCTCATTCCTCACGACGCTCGGCATCATCATCGGCGTCTTCGCGGTCATCTCAATGGTCGCCGTCGGCGAGGGCGCGAAGGCGCAGGTCGAGAAGACATTCGCGTCGATGGGGTCGAACATCATCGTCGTGCTGCCCGGCACGTCGTCGCGCGGCGGCGCGATGGGCGGCTTTGGCTCGATGCCGACGCTCACGTGGGACGATCTGGCGGCAATCCGCGCCGAGGTGCCGACTGTCCGCACGGCCGTCGCGATGTTGAGCGCGATGGCTCAGGTGCAGAGCGACGAGGACAACTGGACGACGCGGGTGCAGGGCACGTCGCCCGAGTTCCTCGACGTGCGCGCTTGGAAGGTCGAGGCAGGCGTCTTCTTCACCCAGAGCGACGTCGACGTCGGCGCCAAGGTCGCGGTGCTCGGCCGCACGGTCGTCGACAAGCTTTACGGCGAATTCGCCGACCCCATTGGTCAGAGCGTGCGCATCAAGGGCGTGCCGTTTCAGATCGTCGGGGTGCTCGAGCGCAAGGGCCAGTCCGCGATGGGGCAGGATAACGACGACACCGTCGTGGTCCCGCAGAGCACCTTCCAGTCGAAAATTCAGGGCGGCCTTCAGAAGTTCATCCCCGGCATGATCATGGTGAGCGCCGTGGACGCGGACGCGACCAAGCGGGCGCAGACCCAGATGGCGAACCTGCTGCGCGACCGGCACCACATCGAGCCGGGCATGGACGACGACTTCTCCATTCGGAACCTGGCCGAGATGGCGAGCGCGGTCGAGGCGGGCACGAGCGCGATTACGTCGCTTCTCGCCAGCATCGCCGCGGTTTCGCTCATCGTCGGTGGCATCGGCATCATGAACATCATGCTCGTGAGCGTCACCGAGCGGACGCGCGAGATCGGCTTACGCATGGCGGTCGGCGCCAAGCCACGCCATATCCTGCTGCAGTTCCTGTTCGAGTCGCTCGCGCTCTCGACCGCAGGCGGCATCGTCGGCATCGCTGCCGGCGTAGTCACGGCCTCGAAGCTCGGCGAAGCCTTCGGCTGGACGATCACGATTCGCCCCGAGACAGTCGTCCTCGCTGTCGGCTTCAGCGGGCTCGTCGGCGTGGTTTTCGGGATCTTTCCCGCGCGCAAGGCGAGCAAGCTCCAGCCCATCGCCGCACTGAGGTACGAATGACCCGCTCGTCGCTGCTCGCGCTGCTCGCCGGGGTCGCGCTCATCACGCCGCTGAGCGTCTGCGCGGCCGAGGCCGTCCCATCGCCGCTCACGCTCGACGCCGCGGTGCAGGTCGCGGCGCAGCACCTGCCCGCCCTGCGTCGTGTCGCCGCAGAGACCCGCGCCGCGGAGGCGCGCGTCGACCAGGCGACCGCGCCCCGCCGTCCGCAGGTGAGTGCGCGTGCGGGGTACGGTCGCGCGACGTCCAACGCGACGCGGGGCTTCCTGGGGGCCGCGCCGCCCGAGCCGACGCTCGACACAACGGGCGAGCTGTCCGCGAGCCTGACAGCCTCGCAGCTCCTGTACGACTTCGGCCGGGTCGCTGGTCGGGCGAGGTCCGCCGATGCGGCCGTCGATGCCCAAAAGGCGACGGCGCAGGCCGCCGAGCGAGAGGCTGTGCTCGAGGTGCGGTCCGCCTTCATCGACGCGCGCGCGCAGGCGGCATTTCTCGCCGTCGCGCAGGAGACCGCGTCCGACCGCGAGCGACACGTGCAACGCGTCGAGGCGTTCGTGACCGCCGGCACACGCCCGCCGATCGACATCGTCCAGGCCCGGGCGGACCTCGCAGACGCGCGTGTTCAGCTCGTTGAGGCAGAGAACGCGCTGGCCACGGCGCGCGTGCGGCTCGACCTGTCGATGGGCCTCGTCGCGGCGTCGCCTTACACGCTGGCCGATGATGCGCCCGCCGCGCTGCCCGAAGAGGATCTGGCGCCTGATGCGCTGCTCGAGCGCGCAGTGGAGGTCAGCGCCGAAGCGCGCGCGCTCGACGCTCAGCTTGCGGCCGCGCAGGCGGGCCAGAGCGCCACGCGCGCCGACTACGCGCCTGCCCTGGCGGCCCAGGCACAGGTGGACGACCGCGGGCCGGACCCGACCGCCCTCGTGTGGAATGTGAGCGCGGGCGTGACTCTGACCTGGCCAATCTACGAAGGCGGGGTCACAGACGCGCAGGTGCGCGAGGCGGACGCGCGCGTCGTCGCTGCGACGGCGGCCCTCGAGGCCACGCGGCAGCGGGTGCGCTGGACCGTGGAGCAAGCGCGGCTCGGGATCCGCGCGGGGCGCGCCGCGCTCTCGGCCGCGGACGAGGCGCTCAAGTTCGCGCGCGCGCGCCTCACGCTCGCCGAGCGGCGCTACACCGAGGGCGTGGGGAACGCGCTCGAGCTCTCGGACGCTCAGCTTGCGCACACCCGGGCCGGCGCGCAGCGCGTGCGCGCAGAGCGAGACCTGGCCGTCGCCCGCGCGCGGCTCCTCAACGCCCTCGGGCGCTAAAGGTCAGCGCGCTCCGCCCTCAGCGGCAGTCACCCGCGAAGGTGTCTCGCACGCCTTCGTCGGCCCCGATGAATGCGCCGCGGAAGCCCGTGTCGGACAGGTCGAGCGCGACGACCGCCGGCAGCCCCGTGAAGCGCGCCTGCGAGCCCTCACGCGGCGACCCGAACGGATACGCGTGCTTGCCGCCGGTCCCCACGACGAGGTGGATGGGGCCCGCCGCCGTGGGGTGACCGTCCGTGTCAAGGGGTGAGAAGCGCTCGTAGCCGTGGTCGTGACCCGCCATGACGAGCTCGACCTGCGCGGCGACGGCGAGCGCCCACGCCGGCTGCATCTCGGCTTCGTCCCCGTGCGGTCCGGACGAGAAGCGCGGGTGGTGCCAAAGGAGCGCCGTGCACGCGCGCCGCGCCTCGACCTCGGCCCCCTTGCCCTCGACGCCCTCGAGCACGCCGCGGAGCCACTGCGCTTGCTCGCCGGACTCGGTGCAGTCGACCTGGTCGCAGTTCGAGTTGAGCGTGATGAACGTCCACCCGCCCAGGGTCTCGACGCTCCGGCTCTTGCCCCACTCGCCGGCGCGCGGCCCAAAGTACTCGTGGTACGGGCGCCCCCGGTCCGTGCGCGCGTCATGGTTGCCGAGCACGGGGAGCGTGCGGGCCTTATGGCGCCCCCACGTCGGCGCGTAGCAATCCGCGAACTCGCTCGCGGCGCCCACGGGGTAGACATTGTCACCGAGCGTGAAGACCTGCAGGTCAGGGCGCGCCGCCACGAAGCGGTCGAGGAGCGCCGCCGTCGCCTCGTCCCCTTCCTCGGCGCAGCTCGCGATGTCCCCGGCGCCCACCATGAGGCGCTGCGCGCTTCGGATGAAGGTCAGTGCGTCGCTCGCCTGCGCAGATGCCGCGACCCCGGGGGTGGGCGCGAGCGGGGCGCTCGCCTCGTCGGCTCCGCTCGTCCTCGCCGCTTCGGCCGTGCTCGACGCACGCGGGCCCGACGCCATGCGCTGGCAACCCGCTAGCCCCACGCTCATGGCCACGCCCAACGTCACGCGCGCACGCATCGTTACCTCGCTCCAGAGACCCCGGGAGAGTGCCACGTCGTCCGGGGTCGCGTCACCTCGGTCTCACGGCGCGTCGAACGCGCGGCGGGCGGCCACCTCGCCGACCGCTCGCACGAAGGGCTCAACGACGTCGGCGTAGTCGTAGCGTCCGTCGTTCATCACGCCATCGCGATTCGAGAACGCGACGACGGTGACGAAGACCGCTCGGCCCGAGCGCGTGTCTCGGTAGTACGCGTTGTCGAGCACGAAGCCGTAGGCCTTGCCCGCCTTGCTGCGGACCTCGAGCGCCTCGCGCGGCCGCACCCGCAGCGCGCCCGAGAGCGCAGGCCGGTAGCGCGCCTCGGTGTGCTTGGGGTCTGCAAAGGCCGCGCCCTGCAGCGTCGCCGCGTTCTCCCCCAGGACCTGGCGCACGAGCGCGCGGTCGTCGTCATGCCAGCCCGCAGGGGCGCGCACGCCCAGCGCGACGTCTGGCCGGACGACCCAGGCCAGGAGGCGCTGCTGGTCGTCGAGTGACATGCCGTTGCGCTCCGCGAAGTCCATGGGGGCCTCGACACGCGCATTCGAGAGGGGGTCGATGTGCGCGCGCCCGAACAGCCACGCTGTCTGGGCATGCGGCGGCAGCCTGAGCGTGCTCACCCGCGCGGGCCACACCGCGCCCAGGGTCGGGGCGTGCACTGCTGGGGTCGCGCGGCTCTCGTCCGTCGAGCGCGGCGCGCTGAGCCTGTGCGCGATGCGCGCTGAAGAGAGGCCCATCGCCCAGAGCGTCTCGTTCGCCGCCTGATGACCCGCGAGCTCAAAGAAGCGGTTGAAGGCCTCGTTGTCCGAGACCACCAGGGCCTTGCGAAGCAGCCCACGCAGCGTCACTCGACCGCCGGGCAACGAGGCGTCGACCCGGTGCGCGGGGTCGAACGGCGGCAGGGCGTCGAACTCGAGCGGGGTGTCGACCTCCGCGCCCGGCACGCGCCGGAGCGCTGCGAGGGCCGCGATCGCGCCCGGCAGCTTGATTGCGCTCGCTGGGCACACGTACTCCGCGTCCGCCCGATACGACAGCGTCTCCCGCACGCGGCCGTCCTGCTCGACGACCCGGACGAGCGCCTGCGCGCGGTGCTCCGCGGGGCGCCCGAGGAGGCTGCGCAGCGCGAGCGCGTCCCCGTCCTCGCCGCGTGAGCGCACGACGAGGGCCTCCTCGAGCGGGTCTGCGCGCGCGGCGCTCCACGCGAGGCAGACCGAGACCAGCGCGGCGACGATCTTCATCGCGCCGACGTTACGCCCCGCACTGACTCCGCGGCACGAACTTCGCGCTCTCGCGCTGACTTTGGCACTCTGCGCCCATGTGGCGGAGCTACAAGGAGCGGGTGCACGCGCTGTCGAGGCGGCTCGTCGAAGCGCAACGCCCCATCCGCGTGCTCGACGCGCTCAAGTGGGCCGACGACATCGAGGAGCTGTTCGTGGCCCGCAGAGGCCGTGACCTGCCCAAGGTAGACGCGGCGTGGTACCGCGACCAGCGCCCCCTCAAGTTCGACCCCGAGGCCAAGCTCGCGGAGTTCGAGGCGATCCGGCACGACCTCGACGTCCAGCTCGGCCAAGACGACGCACTCGGCGCGATCCTGCACCGGTACTGCCTGGAGTACCAAGACGTCGTGCGCATGCTCTGCGCGCGGGGCACGACGGGCTTCTACGAGTACTCGCGCCGACTCTATGGCAGCCCGAAGGACCACCTGCTCGACGAGCGCACCACCCTCGCTGAGCTCGGGCACATGCTCTACGACATCCTGAACGGCATCGAGGAGGACCGCCTCGGCGTCGTGCTGCCCCGCGTCCTCACGGGCGAGCAGGTCGTCGACCAGCTCAATGCCCGGTTCGGAGAGTACTTCGGCGATTGCGTGGTGGCCGCCAAGCTCGACGACGGCATCTTGAGCGACGCCGCAGCCGGTGCCGACTACGTCAAAATCCGAGCCGACCAGATGTTCTCGCAGCGCGACGTCGACGTCTTCGAGGTCCACGAGGGCTGGGTCCACGTGGGTACCAACAAGAACGGCGAGCGCCAGCACGTCGCCACGTGGCTCTCCAAGGGACCGCCGTCGACCGCGGCGATTCAAGAGGGCCTCGCCGTGCTCATGGAGATCTTCACGTTTCGCGCATCGCCGCGGCGCGCGCACGCGCTCAACAATCGCATCCTCGCCTGCGAGAAAGCCGAGGACGGCGCCGACTTCATCGAGCTCGTCGAGTTCTACCGCTGCGAGGGCTACGCCCCGCGCGACTGCTTTCGGCACGCGCAGCGCGTCGTGCGCGGCGGCGTCGTTGGCGGCGGCGCGCCATTTACCAAAGACATCGTATACTGCCGCGGATTCGTTGAGATTTACAACTTTCTTCGGACCGCAATCCGGCTCGGACGGCCGGAGCTCATCCCGTTCTTATTCGTGGGCAAGGTCGCCCTCGACGACCTGCCCGCGCTCTACCAGAAGCACCGCGAGGGCGTCATCGACGCCCCGACTTACCTGCCGCCGCAGTTCCGCGACCTGAACGGCCTCGCCATGTGGCTCGCCTACTCCAACTTCTTTAACCGCATCGACCTGAGCCGCGTGCAGGACTACTACCGCGCGCGGCTCGGGGCGTAGCGCGGCGTTACCGCCGGCGTCGTATCAAGCGCTCGTAGGCCTGCTGCACCGCCCGGAAGGCGTCCGCGTCGCCGCCGTGGTCGGGGTGTGTCTCGAGCGCGCGCGCTCGATGGGCTTGCCGGATGGCGTCGACCGAAGCACCGGCCCGCAGCCCGAGCGTCGCCCACGGTGAGGTCTCGCTCGGCACCGCGGCCGAAGCGGGCTCGGCGGGGCGACGCTCGGCGGGGCGACGCGGCGCCTCACCGCGGAGGGCGCGGTTCGCTGCGTGCGCCCACTCGCCCTCGACCGACGTCAGCGCCCGCCCGGTGACACGCGCCGCGTCGGCCTGCGCGGCGGCGGCGCTCATGGCCCCGCCCCCCGTCGCGTCGGGCCGGCGCCATGGGCTCCAGCACGGTGCGCCCGACCACCACGCCGCCCAGAAGAAGCGCCCACGCGCGGTGCGGGTGACTGAGACGACGGCGACGCTCACGCTCTGCTCACCGCTCACTCGAACCTCCGCGACCGCGACGCGCGCTCCGTTGAACGCTCAGAGATAGAGCGCGCTCGTCCCTGGGACGGCCTTCTCTACGCCGGTGGCGAAGCCGCCGTAAAAGAACTCGATGTGGTCGCCGAGGTCACCAGAGAGACGCCCACGCACGCGGTCCTTTGTCATGATCGCGACGCTGAAGTTCGGCTCACCGACGACGAGGACGAACTGTTTACGCTCCTCGGACCATGCGTATTTTCCGCCAAACTCGCGCATGCCCACCTCAAGGATGTAACACGCAAGAAGCTCAACGAGGGCGGCCTGCGTCTGCTCGTTCAGCGCTTGGTGCGATGCCGTCTCAAGGAGGTCCTCGACCGCCTCGAGACTATCCCGGGAATAGTCGAGCGGCAGGTCAGTCCAAGACTGAAGCTGCTTCACAGCGGCCTCGGCGTTCGTCAGCACAGGATTCGACATCCCCCCCTCCTCTACAGTTACAGTGATTTGCGCGGCGGCAGCGTCGTGTTCGCCGCCACGATGCCGGTCGCGAGCGCTGCCCCGACCATGAGCGTCTGGAACGCACCCGCAGCGCCCGCCTCAATGTCGCCGGTGAACAGCCGGCCGAAGCTCATGAACCCGAACATGCCCGGCACGAGCAGGACCATACCGGGCACCAAGAAGAGCTGCGCGGGTCGGCGCGTCCAGCGCGCGCATGCGTTGGCGTAGAGGCCGGTCGCGAGCGCGCCGAAGAAGGTGCACAGCGCCGCCTCGGGGAAAAAGATACGCGACGTCTCGATCGACGCGCCCGCGACCAGGCACCCGCCGAGCGCGAGGACCAACCAGCGGCGCGGCACGCGCGCAATGACCGCGAACGACGCCCCCGCGGCGAGCATGCCGAGCGCGAGCGCCGCCAGCGGGACAGGCTCGATGCGTCGCCGCGCAAGGAAGTCGGTGTGCACGCCCATGGCCTGCGCGAGCCCCACGACGAGCATGACCCCGAAGACCATCGAGAGCAGCACCATCATCGCGTCGAGCAGCCGACCGGTGCCGCTGACGATGTTCTTCTGCACGAGCTCCGAGAGCCCGACCGTGAGCGTGGTGCCCGGCACGAACTGAATCAGGCCAGCGACCACGAGGGGCTGTGTCGCGAGCTCGGGCGAAATAGAAGCGGCGAGCCATGCGGTCGACGCCGACAGCGCGCCGAACACAAAGGGGCCCAGGTGACGCGCGTGGTGCTGCGCGGCGACCAGCGTGGAGAGCACCGCGAGCGCGAGCCCCAGCCCCGCCCCCATGACGGCCTCGGCCCATCGACCGCCGTAGAGGACGACGGCCGCTGCCCCCGCCGCTGCCCCCGCCGCCCACTCGTGCGACTGACGCCACGGGCGAGGCCGCGCGACGAGCGCCATCAAAGTGTCCTCGGCCGTGTCAAGGTCGACGCGACCGGCGGCGACGTCGTCGAAGAGCTCATCGAGCGCGGCGAGGCGGTCCAGGTTCATGGACCAGCGACCCACGCGGGCGAGGCGCACGACGGGCGGCGCGCTGTCCCCCGGGCGCGCGACGCTGAGCCAGAGGCCGCTCGGCACGCAGAAGACCTCGGCCACGCAGCCGAAGCGCTTGGCGAGGTCGGTCAGCGTCTCTTCGAGCCGATGCGCGGGGCAGGCGTACGTCAAGAGCTGGCGCCCCGCGTTGGCCAAAAAGTCGGCCAGGCGCTCGGCCGTGAGCTCGCGCGGCGCGCGGCGCGGGGTCATGGCGTGCTCCTCGGGCCGCGCAGGGTCGCCCACGTGACGAACGCCAGCGCGACGGCGAGCGCCCGTTGGCCGAGCGGCGCGTCGAGCGCGTCCACGCACGGCGTGAGCGCGGCGAGCGCCAGCGCCGCGCAGAGGCGATAGTCCAAGTACAGCGCCCGTATCCGGTTGGGGGCCAGCGCGCCGCGCAACGCCGCGCGGGCGGACCTCAGCAAGAGCCCGTCGGTCGGCAGGATGATGAACAAGAGCGCGTTGCCCTGCATGTCTGGCCAGTTCGAACCGAGCGCAACGACTGTGAGCAGCAAGCCGAGCAGCCCGCTGAGCGCCGCACCCACAGCCCCCACCCAGGCCAACGTCCGCGGGGTCGGCCGCCGGAGCGTCCAAGCCCCCGCTGCGCCGAGGGCCGCCGCGAGGCCGAGCGTCATCCAGACACCGGTCAATGGGTCGCCGTCCCAGGTCGGCGGGGCGGCGCGGGAGAATTCCGAACGTCCGGGTCCGGCGATGCCCGCGGTGATCAGGCCCTCGGCGAGCGTGTGGGGGTGGTACATGCGCTCCCACAGAGCCCGTGGTCGCTCGAACTCCGGGCCCGCCACAAGCTCAAGCCCGAACAGGAGCGCTGGCAGGGTCGCGAACGCGGCGCGCACGTCGTCGCGATAGCGGGCGCCGAGCGAGGCGCTCGCGACACCGCGACGCACAGCGCCGCCCGTCACGTCGTCCAGGTAGTCGCGGAGCCGAGTCGCGCAGTTCTCGCGGAAGGTGTCGTAGATGTACTCCCGATTCTCGGGCAGGACGTCGTGCTCCATGCGCGCGACAAGCGCGTCCGCCTGCGCCGGCGTGAGCCGCAAGCTGTGGCGAACGATGTCGCGATCGGCCTTCTTGTAGCCGTCGAGCGTGCGCGCCCAGCTCGACTCCTTGCCCCAGAACTTGACGCGCCCCTCGAGGAACTCGGCCACGTAGCCGGGCCGGTTAAAGCTCGTCACGCCGAAGTTGAACACGCGATCCCGGCCGTCGGGCTCGATGACCCGCACCGCGACGTGGCCGTAGCGCGAGAAGACGTCGTCGTCCAAGCCGAAGACGAGCAGCTCCAGCGCGCGATGCTGCCGGTGTGTCGCCGCGAGCGCGACGCCGACCGAACAGACGACCGACCATGCGAAGAGGAGCGCCCACAGCCAACGGGACGCCCGCGAGCGCGGGTTCACCAGTACCGCTCCACATGAACCTGGCCCGGGGCCTTACGCTTGTGGGGTGCGAGGCCGCGCGCCTCGAGCGCCGCAGACAGGGCGAGTACCATCTCCGGGTTACCGCAGACCATCACCTGCGAGGTCGCCGCGGAGAAGGCCTCGCCCGCCGCGGCCTCGAGGCGACCGTCCGCGAGCGCCGCCGGAATCCGCCCCTCGAGCGCGGTCGAGCCCGCCTCGGGCCGCGTCGCCATGGGCACGTAGGCGAGCTGCCCGCCGCTCCGCTGGCGCATCTCCGCGAGCTCGGCGTCGTAGCTCAGGTCGACCGGGTGGCGCACGCCATGGACGACCACGACCCGCTCGAAGCGCGCCCACGGCTCGGCGGTGCGCAGCATCGAGATGAACGGCGCGAGCCCGGTGCCTGTCGAGATGAGCCAGAGCGTTCGCGCGTCCTGGACGTGCTCGAGCGTGAACACGCCGGCGGGGTGGCCGAGCACATGCACAGCGTCGCCCGGCGCCAGCGCGAAGAGCGACGGCGTGAAGGCGCCGTCATCGACCAAGCGCACATAGACCTCGGCGAGCTGGCCCGGCGCGCTCGCGATCGAGTAGGCGCGCTTGACCCGGGCGCCGGCGATGTCGAGGCCCAAGTTCAGGTACTGGCCCGCGCGAAAGTCGGGCAAGTTGGACGCGAGCCGCAGGGTCGCCAGCCCAGGCGCCCAGTCGTGGCGCTCAAGCAGCGTGGTCGACCACCATGACCGCGGAAAGTGAACATTCTCCGTCGCGCTCATGGTCCCTCCCCGCGCGGCGCCGCGGCGCTCGGCCACAGCGCGAGCGTGTTCGCCGCCAGAAGTTTAAGGTCCGGCCGCGGCGTGATGCGGCCCGTCATCGGGAGCGCGCTGAGCGCCGCGACGACCCGCTCCGCCGCTTCGGGCGCGGGCGCGCTCGCCGAGACGGTCAGCAGCGACGGCACCAAGAGCAGGCCATCGAGGTCCTGGTCCGGCTCGATCACACGCAATGTGGGGTTGCCGGACGTCGCCGCACCCGCGACCTCGCTCCCGACGATCGCGAAGAGCGCTCGTCCAGCGCTCACCATCGCAGCGGCGCTCGCTTCATCGGGTGACAAGATCAGCTCATTGCGCTGCAAGTCGGAGAAGAGCGAGTCGGCGCGCGCTGCGCCCCAGGTCTCGGTGAGCGCGACCCGCAGCGCCCGCATCACGCCGCTGTCGAGCGGTGGCACCGCGACGCGGCCGCGAAATGCGGGGTTCGCGACATCCTCGACCGAGGTCGGCCGACGCCCGCCGCGGCGCTCGTTCACGAGCAAGACCACCGCGCGCCCTGCGCCGCCGACCCATGCACCGCCCGCGTCACGAGACGCCGAGCTCCCCGGACGCGTCACCGCCCGCGTCTCGCCCGCTTGAATCCGCTGCAGCGCGGGGCCCGGCTCCGAAGAC
>Ga0114972_10000773_pt1 | contig 24065 bp, 19 predicted proteins | sample M_140807_EF_Meta_FD_87354 | JGI IMG/M metagenome (GOLD analysis project Ga0114972, IMG submission 87354) | Freshwater microbial communities from Lake Montjoie, Canada to study carbon cycling - M_140807_EF_MetaG | ecosystem: Environmental > Aquatic > Freshwater > Lake | place: Lake Montjoie...
AGAGAAAAACAATCGGCCGAGACTGGGCTCGGCTGACCGGAAAGCCCATTGGCTATGATCACAATTTCGTCCTCAATGGACGCGGGCAACGACTCGCGGCTTGTGCCACGGTCTACGAGAGGATTTTTGGACGGGTCATGGAGGTAAGGACCACTGAGCCTGGCGTGCAGGTCTATTCAGGCAATTGGCTAGATGGAACGCAGTGCGGCCACGGCGGTATCTACTACACTCAGCACAGCGGTCTCTGTCTGGAAACCCAGCATTTTCCTGACTCCCTCCATCACCCAAGGTTTCCCTCCATCATTATTCGTCCCGGACAAACCTACACCCAAACCACAACCTACAAATTCACCACCCGCTGAAAAAACCATATGAAAAAACTCCAAGACCTCGCATTCTTTGTTGCAGCTGAATTTCAAAAATGCTACGGCCGTCCGCCTCGCTGGATCGCGGCTGCTCCGGGCCGGGTGAACGTCATTGGCGAGCACACCGATTACAACGACGGCTTTGTCCTACCGATGGCTATCGAGTTTTATAGCGTGATGGCGGCAGATCGGCCGGTCGATGGTCGGGAGGTCATCACACTGCGCAGCACTTTAGAGCCCGAGGTGGCCACGATTGATCTTTCCCAGCCTGTCGTACCAGGTGTGCCGAAATGGGGAAATTACCCACGTGGCGTTGTCGCCGGCTTTCTGGCGCGCGGCATCCAACCAGGGGGCCTCGAAGTGCTCCTGCATTCCACCGTGCCGCTGGGCAGCGGCTTGAGTAGCAGCGCCGCGCTCGAGGTCTGCACCGCGACCCTACTCGAAGCGGTCACTGGCACGACTCTTGATCCCGTCGAAAAAGCGTTGCTCTGCCAAAAGGCGGAGCACGATTTTGCGGGTGTGCCCTGTGGCGTCATGGATCAGTTTATTTCCGCACTGGGACGTGAAGGACATCTTCTCTTGCTGGACTGCCGCACGCGGAAAACCGAGATCGTGCCTTTGCAGGACCCGTCCGTCGCACTGCTCATTATCAATACCAACGTGAAGCACGAGCTGAGCGGCGGCGAATACGCCGAGCGCCGGGCACAGTGCGAGGAAGCCGCAAGGAACCTCGGCGTAAAATCGCTCCGCGATGTGACCGTCGAGCAACTCGAAAAGGGAAAAAGTAAGATGATGGATTTGGTCTACCGGCGAGCACGGCACGTCATAGGGGAAATTAGTCGCACGGTCCGCGCGGCTGGAAGTGTGCGGCAATCCGATTGGCCCGCGGTCGGACAACTGATGTATGCAAGTCATGTGGCCCTGCGGGATGACTACGAGGTCAGCTGCCCGGAGCTCGATGCGGTCGTGAAGATTGCCGAGGCCATCGGCGAGCAGGGGGGCGTCTATGGCTGCCGCATGACCGGCGGAGGCTTCGGTGGTTGCTGCGTGGCGCTGGTCAAAGCCAGTTCCGTAGATAGCATCACAAAAAAAATTGCTGCTGACTACAAAGCCAGAATCGGCATCGCCGCCACGATCTTTGCCTCGCGCCCCGCGGCTGGAGCAACGGTTCTCAAGGGTTGAGTTCTATTAACTGCGTTCAATTTGAGCGCCTAGCGACTTGAGGCGCTCCTCGATTCGGCTAAAGCCACGATCGATCTGGGTGACATTACGAATTTCTGATTCACCTTGAGCGCAAAGGGCCGCGATGAGAAGCGCCATTCCTGCACGAATGTCTGGGCTGGCGAGTTTGGCTGCACGTAGTTTGTCGGAGCCGAGCACGACGGCACGATGAGGATCGCAAAGAATGATTCGTGCCCCCATTTCGAGCAGACCATCGACAAAAAAGAGGCGGGATTCGAACAGTTTTTCGTGAATCAAGACCGTGCCTTTGCACTGAGTGGCGGTGACGAGAGCGACGGAGGTCATGTCGGCAGGGAAACCGGGCCAAGGGGCATCGGCAATGTGGGGGACAGCTCCGCCAAACTCTTTTTCGACTTCGAGCGTTTGATTCTTGGCGACGAGAATATCTTGTCCCTTGATTTCCGTTTGAATACCCAAACGAGAAAAGGTTTGCAGAATCATTCTCATGTGTTGTGGGGCGGCATTTTTTACTTTTAAAGAGCCACCTGTGACTGCGGCCAAAGCGATTAAGGAGCCCGCCTCAAGGTAGTCGGGTCCAATTCGGTGGGTGGCACCCTTGAGAGATTTCACCCCTTCGATCGTAAGAGTATTGGTACCGATTCCAGTGATTTGAGCGCCCATTGCATTCAGTAGATAAGCCAGGGCTTGGACATGGGGTTCGCTGGCCGCATTGTGGATGACGGTCGTTCCTTCTGCCAGGGATGCAGCGCAGAGGCCGTTTTCGGTAGCGGTGACGGAGGCTTCATCTAACAGAATATCGGCTCCGCGAAGCTTTTTTGTCTGAATTTGCAGGCCATTTTTTGTGTCGCTGATCTTGGCGCCAAGGGCAGTGAAGATTTGAAGATGAGTATCAAGGCGCCGCCGTCCGATTCGATCGCCACCAGGTCGGGGCAGGGTGACTTCGCCTGTCCGGGCGAGGAGGGGGCCAGCCAAAGTGACTGAGCCACGCAGGCGGGAGCCTAGTTCTGGATGAATTATGGATTTGGGATTGGCCTTTGCCTGAAGAGTTAGCGTGCGCCGAGTGGAGCAGGCATCGGATTCGGAGGTAGAAAGTCCGAGATCGTTAAGGATTTTTTCCATCAGTCGAACATCTTCGATCTGTGGAATGTTCTGTAAGATGACGGGTTGATCGGTCATGCAGGTGGCGGCCATCAGGGGCATGGCTTCGTTCTTGTTTCCTTGGGGCTCAATTTCCCCAGAGATGGGTTTGCCGCCCTTCACGACGAACATCGCTCCGTTGGAACTGGACATAGGTTGAAACTGCCTAGGGCGGGTGCTTAGGGCAATCCTTCGAAAAAGTTCTTTTTGGGATTCAGTCTTGGGATTTCTCGGTTATGATTATGTACTCATGAAGGTTCCGATGCTTGATCTAGTGGCGGAGCATGCTCCTTATCGGGCGGAGCTTCAGTCGGCTTTTGATCGAGTCCTCGATAGTGGTCGGTTCGTTCTCGGGCCTGAGGTGGAGGCTTTTGAAAGGGAGATTGGTGCTTGGATTGGGACTCCGCACGCGATTGGGGTTTCGAATGGTTCGGATGCCCTCCTGTTGGCCCTGCAGGCGGTTGGGGTAGGTCTAGGGGATGAGGTTATCTGTCCCACTTATACATTTTTTGCAACAGCAGGAGCTGTAGCCCGTCTGGGTGGGGTGCCTGTCTTTGTGGATAGTGCGGAGTGCTGTTACAACCTGAGGGCGGATCAGGTAGTGGCCAAGATCGGGCCGAAAACAAAGGCCATTATTGTCGTTCATCTTTTTGGTCAGTGCGCCGATATGGATCCGATCCTGACGGCAGCAAAAAAACAGGGTATTCCCGTGATTGAGGATGCGGCGCAGGCGTTGGGGGCAAAGGATAAGGGGCGGCAGGCGGGCACCATGGGCACCTTGGGAACATTCTCCTTTTTTCCGACGAAGAATCTGGGGGCGCTGGGAGAGGGTGGGCTAATTACGACAAAGGACGCCTCTTTAGCTGACAAGATACGCAAGTTGCGTGTGCACGGAGCTAAGGAAAAGTATTTTCACGAGATGATTGGCGGAAACTTTAGGTTACACGAGCTACAAGCGGCTTTCTTGCGGGTGAAACTTAAGCATTTGGATTCAGCGCTGAAGAAGAGGCGAGAAAGCGTACGAAAGTTAATGATTTCACTGCAAGACAAGTGGAGCGCAATCATGCCGCTTGATTCTTGTATCTGCCAGGGACAGGGGTCGTCTGCTGAGCGGAAACCAGGTACGATTTTCCTGCCTTTTTCCTGTCATTCAGGGCGAGGGGAACACACTTGGAACCAGTTTGTGATTCGGGTGACGGGGAAGGGTAAGCGGGATGTCCTTCGTGGGAAACTGGCTGCTGAAGGAATCCAAACGGAAGTATATTATCCCCGTGCCATGCATGAACAGGAGTGTTTTTCATCCCAGAGAAAGAATTTCCCCATCGCTGGCAATCTTGTGCAGGAAACTCTGGCCTTACCCCTTTCCTTAGCCCCCTAAGTCATTCCTTAGCAAAGGGTTTCTTGCATGTGTCATTTGGAGAGTTAAAGTTAAAGCATGAAGTGCGTGGTTCTTGCTGGAGGCTTAGGAAGCCGGATAGCAGAGGAGTCCCAGTCTCGTCCTAAGCCTATGGTCGAAATCGGTGGGCGGCCTATTTTATGGCATATCATGAAAATATATTCCAAACACGGTATTCGGGATTTCATTATTTGCACTGGTTTTAAGGGGTATGTAATCAAGGAGTATTTTGCGAACTACTTTCTTCATATGTCGGACGTGACTTTCGACATGGAGAAAAACGCCATGGAAGTTCATGAGAAGCACGCCGAACCATGGCGCGTGACACTTGTTGATACTGGCGAGGGTACCATGACGGGTGGACGTCTAAAGCGAGTCGCCAACTATATCGGCAATCAGACCTTTTGCATGACCTACGGGGACGGGGTGGGGGATGTGGATATCACGGCGGCGATCGCCGCCCACAAAAAAGCTGCGAAAAAAGCGACCGTCACTGCTGTTCAGCCTCCAGGACGGTTTGGGGCTCTGCAGGTGGAGGGCGATTCCGTAGCCGGATTTATTGAGAAACCAGAGGGGGATGGTGGATGGATCAACGGCGGTTTTTTCGTTCTGGAACCTTCCGTTCTCCAAACAATCAAGGGGGATGCGACGACGTGGGAGTTGGAACCTTTGAAGGGCCTTTCTGCGAAAGGCGAACTGCACGCCTATCGTCATTTAGGCTTCTGGCAACCCATGGATACGATGAGAGATCGGCAATACCTTGAGGAGCTCTGGGCTGAAGGTAAGGCCCCTTGGAAAAACTGGTGATCTGGCAAAGCGCTTTCCGGGGTAAGCGCGTCTGGCTCAGTGGGCATACCGGTTTCAAAGGAGGCTGGCTGGCGGTCCTGTTGACCGAGATGGGTGCTAGAGTCACTGGATTCTCCTTGGCTCCCCAAACCCCTTTCTTTTCGGAGCTGAAGCTTAAGAATTGGCTAAGGCACGAACTCGGCGATCTCCGCGATGCCGGAAAAGTCCGAAAATCCATCCTTCGATGCCGTCCTGATTTTGTTTTCCACCTTGCGGCTCAGCCTTTGGTTCGGGATTCCTATCTTCGTCCTCTGGAAACCTACGAAGTTAATACCTTGGGAACCGCCCACGTGCTGGAGGCGCTCCGAGATCTGCGACATCCGTGCGCGGCAGTTTTCGTGACTACTGACAAGGTTTACCGTAACGAGGAGAGGCGGCATGCCTTTCGGGAAAAGGATCCGCTGGGAGGACAGGATCCCTATAGCGCCAGTAAAGCTGCCGCCGAAATTCTCATCAGCTCATATCGGGACTCCTTTTTTCAAGGTCAACCAGTTCGGATTGCGTCAGCCCGATCCGGCAACGTGATCGGAGGAGGGGATTACTCCAACGACCGAATTGTTCCAGATGCTTTTCGGGCATTGAGAAAGGGGCAACCTATTCCGGTTCGTAACCCAAGTTCAATTCGCCCTTGGCAACATGTGCTCGATCCCACGGCGGGCTATCTTGCGTTGGCGGTTCATCTCTCCAAGGACCGAAAGAAGGCTCGGGCTTATAATTTTGGGCCATCTCCAAAGGACCAGAAGACGGTTTCTGCGCTTGTCCGTCAGATTCTGAAAAACTGGCCGGGACGTTGGCGCCGCATCCGGGAAAAAATCCCACCCCACGAGGCGGGTCGGCTGCAGCTCAATAACCTGCATGCCTTGCGGGATCTTCGATGGAGACCTCGGTTGAGCTTTGCCCAATCCGTCGCCATGACTATGGATTGGTATCGGGCATCCACCCAGCCCAACTTTGTCGCCTATCAGGCTTGCAGACAGCAGATTGAAGAATATTTTAACCTGGATCCAAGATGAGCCAAGGTACCGACCCGAAAAAAATCAGGCAGGAAATACTTCGCCTCACACGCGACTATTCAAGAATTATCCACGCCGCCCAGCGGCCGGGTGATGATGCCGCCCGCTCCCCGTTTGTGTCGGGCGAGACAATGATGCCCTACGCTGGTCGCATTTTCACGGAGGATGAGGTTGAGGCGGCTGTCTCATCGATATTAGATTTTTGGCTGACCTTGGGGCCGGAGGGTGAATCATTCGAGCAAGAGCTGGCGTCTTTCCTGGGTGTAAAAAATTCTATTTTGGTCAACTCCGGCTCCTCCGCCAACCTGCTTGCATTGACGGCCTTGACGAGTCACAAGATTCCGGAAAAACGCAGATTACGACTTGGAGACGAGGTGATTACCTGTGCGGCCGGCTTTCCCACTACGGTGGCGCCGATCCTTCAAAATGGGCTGGTTCCCGTGTTCATCGACAATGATCCTGTCACCGGCAATGCCAGGATCGATCAGTTGGAGCAGGCTTACTCACCAGAAAAAACTAAAGCGGTGATGATGGCTCATACACTTGGAAACCCATTTGATCTTGGGGCGGTTCTATCCTTTTGTCGGAAGCATGATCTCTGGCTGATTGAAGATAATTGCGATTCCCTAGGAAGCACCTACTCCATGCCAGTGGCAAAAGCCAAGGAGCTCGGGTTTGCGGAAAACTCACCCGGAATTCCTTCAGATGGAATCCACATCACTCGCTATACCGGGACTTGGGGGGATTTATCCACCCAGTCTTTCTACCCGCCCCACCACATGACAATGGGGGAGGGAGGGGCGGTGAACATCGTATTGCATCCGCCATTGAAAAAGCTGGTCGAAAGCTTCCGAGATTGGGGGCGGGACTGCTGGTGTGCTTCGGGCAAGGATAATACCTGTGGGAAACGGTTTGACTGGAAGCTGGGTGAGCTTCCTGAGGGGTATGACCATAAATACATTTACAGTCATCTGGGTTATAATCTGAAACCCCTGGATCTTCAGGCTGCCATTGGGCGTGTTCAGTTAAAAAAATTACCCGATTTTATTCAGGCACGGAAAAACAATTGGGAATTCTTAAGGCGAGGACTTGATGAACTCGGGGATATATTTGATTTCTCTTTGCCGACTCACGCAACAAAGTGGACCTCCGGCGGGGGCTTTTCTTGGGATGATAAAGGAAGCGTGTCCGAATGCTCTTGGTTTGGTTTCATGATCCGAGTTCGGCCGAATGCCCGATTTAAGGTTCGAGACCTGGCCAAGTATCTGGATCAGAAAAAAATAGGCAATCGGATGTTGTTTGGAGGGAATTTGACGCGGCAACCTGTTTTTGTTCAGTTGAAGAAAGAGCGCCCCGATTCATTTCGGCAGGCAGGGGAGACAAAGGGAGCAGACGAGATTATGAATCAGGCTCTATTTCTTGGCACCTACCCAGGCCTAAGCAAGCAGATGCTGGAATACGAGATAAGCACGATTAGGGATTTTGTGCGCCAGCGGTAACTGTTATGGCTCATCCGCTTCCCAAGGAGGATCTGGAACACGTTTTGTCCCACACAAGGTCTCTGTGGGAGCACTTACGTGGCGGAAGAATATTCGTTACAGGCGCTACGGGTTTCTTTGGGATTTGGTTGTTGGAAAGCTTTGCTTTTGCAAATAAAAGTTTGGCTCTTGGGGCCAGGTTGGTGGGGTTGTCTCGCGATCCGAACGCATTCTATGCAAAAGTTCCCCATCTGGCCCAAGACAGCTCGATCGCTTTACATCGCGGTGATGTCCGTGATTTTGATTTCCCCCATGGTTCCTTCACCCACGTCATTCATGCGGGTACAACTTCCTCGGCTCCAGTTCCACCATCCGAAATGTTGGATACGATCATTCGCGGGACAAAGCGCACGCTTGAGTTTGCTGTGGCAGCAGGGGCCAAGCGTTTTCTCTTTGTGAGTTCTGGTGCAGTTTACGGGAAGCAACCTCCTGAACTGACCCACATTCCCGAGACGTACGGTGGTTCACCGGATTTGATGGACCCGAACTCGGCCTATGGGGAAGGGAAGCGAGTGGGGGAACTTCTTTGTGCGATTGCGCATAAAGAACATGGCCTTGAAGCAATCATTGCTCGCTGTTTTGCTTTTGTGGGCCCCCATTTGCCACTCGATGCCCACTTTGCCGTCGGTAACTTTATCCGAGACGCAATAAAAGGTGAACCAATCAAGGTTAAGGACGGCACCCCATACCGCTCGTATCTTTATGCTGCTGATCTGGCCGTCTGGTTGTGGACGATTCTCTTTAAGGGAGTGGCCTGTCATCCCTACAATGTTGGTTCCGAACAGGAGATCACTATCGAGAGTCTTGCTAAAAGTATTGCATCAGCAGAGGGTGGTTCTGTTGCGGGACAGCCTTTATCTTTAAGTCACAGTTCCCATGCTTACCGCTATGTCCCATCGGTTAGATTCACCCATTCATCATTAGGTTTGAATGTGTCGATACCTCTTGTCGGTGCTATACAGAGAACTATCGCATGGTGCAAAGAGCAAGCCCCCGCATGATACGCGTCGCTGATTATATTGTCGGGAGACTAGCCGACCACGGAGTCCACCATGTTTTTATGGTGACTGGCGGTGCTTCGATGCATCTCAATGATGCTTTCGGAAGGGAATCCAAGATCAAGAAGGTATTTTGTCATCATGAACAGGCCTGCGCGATGGCTGCGGAGTCATATTTCAGGGTTTCCAACCGAATCGCTGTAGTCAATGTGACGGCCGGCCCAGGGTCCACCAATGCGATTACTGGAGTCTACGGAGCCTATGTCGATTCGATGGCGATGATTGTGCTCACCGGACAGTCGAAGAGGGAGACCCTTGTTTCGTCGACCAAGCTGCCATTACGTCAACTTGGTGATCAGGAGGTCAACATTGTGGAGATGGTGAAGGAAATCACCAAATACGCCGTGCGAATCGATGATCCATCGACCATACGCTATCACTTGGAAAGGGCGCTCCATCTAGCTCTGCAGGGGCGACCTGGGCCCGTCTGGTTGGATATTCCTATTGATGTACAGGGAGCAAAAATGGATCCCTCCAAATTAAAAGGATATGATCCTAAGGAAGACGAGATTCGCTACCAGACCGATCATCTTGAGGAAATAGTTGCAGTTGTTGCAAAAAGATTGGCTTCCTCGAAACGCCCCGTCATCTATGCCGGAACTGGCGTACGCCTTTCTGGCCAGTACGATCTTTTTCTCAAATTGGCCACACTGCTTGGTGTTCCTGTTGTGGGAGCTTGGGGCTCCAATGATTTATTGCCGAACGATCATCCGTCCTATTCGGGTCGTCCGGGATCACTAGGAGACAGGGCAGGAAATTTCGCGGTTCAAAACAGTGATTTATTGCTCATTCTGGGTTGCCGTCTGAATATCCGGCTTGTTTCCTACAACTGGGAAAACTTTGCTCCCAGAGCTTACAAGGTCATGGTTGATGTCGATGTAGCGGAGCTCAAAAAGCCGACACTAAGAATTGATCTCCCCATTCATGCCGACCTCAAAACCTTTCTTCCGCTTTTTGCAAGTGCCATTAAAGATGGGGCGGGCGATCACGCCAACTGGCTTGCTTGGTGCAAGAAACGTGTGAAGCGCTATCCCGTCGTTTTGCCTGAGTACTGGAAAAGTGGCAGTGGGGTCAATCCATACTGCTTCATGGACAGGTTGTCGCAGCATCTTGAGGACGGAGAGGTCATCGTCTGTGGAGACGGTACGGCGTGCGTGGCGGCATTTCAGGCAATGAATATTCGGACAGGGCAGAGATTGTTCACCAATTCAGGATGCGCCTCGATGGGATATGACCTACCCGCCGCCGTTGGCGTGGCCGAGGCCCTGCCGCACAAGAAAAGGATCATCTGCCTCGCGGGGGACGGCAGCATCATGATGAACCTGCAGGAACTGCAGACCATAGTGGGGCGCGGTTATCCGCTGAAGATCTTTGTCCTCAACAACTCGGGATATCACTCGATCCGCCAGACCCAGGGAAATTTCTTTCCTGATAACATTGTCGGTTGCGGAACGGACTCGGGTCTCTCTTTCCCGGATTTCGAAAAAGTCGCGGGAGCCTTTGGCATAGGATATCAGCGGTGCTGTAATCACGACGAACTGGATTCAGTGATCGAGCGAACCCTTGATTTACAGGGCCCCGTTATTTGTGAAATCATGCTGGACCTTGCGCAAGTCTTTGCACCCAAGCTCTCGTCCCGCAAGCTGGAGGATGGGCGCATGATCAGTGCCTCTCTGGAGGACATGTCTCCCTTCTTGGACAGGGAAGAGTTGCAAAGCAACATGGTAACCTCTTAAACCGAAAAGGAACTCTTTATGACCAATCACAAGACTGTTTTTCTTACAGGAGGATCTAGGGGTATCGGAGCCGCGATCCGTCAAGAAATGGTCACAGCTGGATATGCCGTGATTTCTCCATCTAGAGGGGAGTTGGATCTTGCTTCGAGAGATTCAGTCGAAGCGTATTTAAGGGGGCATGTTGACCTCGCTGTGGACGTTCTCATCAATAATGCCGGCATGAACGTGCCCGAGAAAATCAGCAAGATCAGTTGGGACACGTGGAGCAAGACGCTCCAGACAAACTTGGCTTCCGCAGTGCGGCTCATCCAGTTCCTAGCACCAGGAATGAGTTCTCGGGGGTATGGCCGTATTCTCAATACGAGTTCGATCCTTGGAATGGTCACCAAGGAAGGGCGTGCGGCTTACTCGATGACGAAAGCTGCATTAGATGCGCTCACCCGTAGTGCTGCATTGGAATTCGGGGCAGGCGGAGTGTTAGTCAACTCGTTAGCCCCCGGATACGTCGACACTGAGCTGACCAGAAAGAATAATTCTCCGGCGGCGTTGACTTCAATCATTCGGACCATTCCTTTGGGGCGGATGGCTGATCCGAAGGAGCTTGCGAGAGTGGCCAGCTTTTTGGTTTCCGATCAGAATACCTACCTCACCGGACAGACGATTGTGGTGGATGGAGGATTTACCTGTTCCTAGCACCTGGCAGATCCTCTTATGCTCACGATCAAAAGCCAATCTCACGATTACTCCGTCGAAACCTTTTCGAGCTTGGCAAAAGTTTTCGAGGGGTTGGCCGATACGCGCGGGCAGTTATACTTAGTGGATCGCGAGATTGAGCGAATCTATCAGAAAGAAATCGACCTAGCTGTTCCTGAAGCAAGCAGGCTCGTCATCGAGGCAACCGAGGAGCAGAAGTCCTACGAAAGGCTGAGCCCCATCTTCTTAGAGTTACTGTCAAAAGGGCTGAAAAGAGATGGTACTCTGATCGTAGTTGGCGGCGGGGTTGCTCAGGACATCGGGTGTTTCATCGCCACGGTCCTATTTCGTGGAGTACGTTGGGAATTCATTCCTACAACTCTTCTTGCTCAGTCTGATAGCTGTATCGGAAGCAAAAGTTCCATCAATATTGGCAATTACAAGAACCAGATCGGCACATTTTATCCGCCACATCGTGTGATGGTGTCTTCCGACGTTCTTAGTAGTCTGCCTTGGGATGAGATTCGTTCGGGCCTTGGCGAGGTGATAAAACTCCAGTTAATCACGGGACAGGCAGGGTTTGATGAGCTTATGGACGATCTCAAGAATCTGAATCCAAATGGGGGGTTAGAAATAATCCCCAAGTGGGTTGACCGTTCCATCGCCGTTAAAAAACCTTATATTGAGAGCGACGAATTTGACCGCGGGATCAGGAATATCCTAAACTATGGACATACCTTCGGTCATGCTTACGAATCGGCCACAAAATATGACATTCCACACGGAATTGCAGTTCTTTTGGGGATGCTCACAGCTGCATATTTGTCGGCCCGACTTGGGCTTATTGCTGAAAGCCACTTTCTTGATCTTAAACTACGGCTGACCCCTTGGTTTCATCCCTTTGAGACAACTCTTTTGAAAGTCCGAAAAGAAGATATTTTCAAGGCGATTCGGCACGACAAAAAGAATACCGGTGACTTCGTTAACTGTATCCTTACCTCAGGACCTGGAAGAATGGAGAAGATAAAAGTGGACTTTGATCGGGAGCTGGTGCCTGCGGTGGAAAAATTCATTGATAAGGAGTGCTCGGCGCAACCTAGTTGAGATCCCTTAATTACGCCCTTTCTTTTGCCACCCAACTAGAGGAAAATATTTTGTGGTTAAAAAATTGGCAATGAACCGAGACATCTTTGAAAATCTGTTTGTTCTCGAGGTAACGAATAACCATCAAGGTAGTCTGAAGCGTGGACTTCAGATTATCCGGGAGCATAGTCGCGTTGCTCGATTCAACAATGTGCGGACAGCCATCAAACTTCAGTTCCGCGACATCGACAGCTTTATTCATAAGGATTTTAGGGATCGTCTGGATATCCGCTATGTGAAGAGAGTTTTGGAGACCCGTCTTTCAAAAGCCGACTACGCCGAGATGATCAAGGCTATCGTTAAAAACGGTTGTATTCCTATGGCCACGCCATTCGACGAGAATTCGGTTGACTGGTGCATCGAGTTCGATCTACCCATTATGAAGATCGCGAGCGCAGATTCCAATGACTGGATGCTTCTCGAGAAGATCGCCTCGACCCGAAAGCCTTGCATCATCTCTTTTGGAGGAACGCCTCTTAAGGATATGGATGATGTAGTTACTTTTTTTGAAAACCGCAGCATCCCCTTAGCGATCAACCACTGCGTTGCTGCCTACCCGCACGAGGACAACGAAGCGGAACTGGATCAGATTGATTTTTTGAGGAAACGTTATCCGGGTCACACTATTGGGTATTCCTGCCATGAATACCGTGACTGGGTGATGTCGGTTGGGATTGCCTATGGAAAAGGTGCTCGTACTTTTGAACGCCACATCGATATTAACAGCGATGGGTTTGAAGTCGCCAAGTATTCGTCTCTCCCTGAGCAGATTGATTCCTGGTACCGAGCTTTTCAAAGGGCCGTCGAGTTCTGCGGAACCTCAAGTGAGTCAAGGAAACTCCCAATCCTCAAAGAGACTGCCTACCTCGATACATACATTCGTGGGGTCTATGCCAAGCGCGACCTCAAGCCCGGAGATCTGCTGACTGAAGGGGATATCTATATGGCCATACCGCTTCAGAAGGGGCAAATCTCATGCAGGGAACTTATGCTTGGCAAGTATGGTCATCGAATGATTGCAGATTGCAAAAAGGACTCTCCTCTCTCTATCGATCAAATTGATGCTCCATACTCGGAGGATTCAAAACTACGTGCCTTGATTCACAATAGGGGCATTTAGGACGACGTCCTTTTTAATTTCAGTGAAGAAGCTCAGTGTCGTTTCTGGTTGTTACAACGAGGCGGGGAATGTGGAGGAACTGATCGCCCGTGTCACTAAGCTCATGGAGACCCTGCCGCAGTACGACTACGAGCAGATCGTTATCGACAATGCATCGACCGATGGGACTCAGGAGATTCTGCGAAAGCTGGCTTCGAAAAACCCGCGATTAAAGGTTATCCTGAATTCGCGTAACTTCGGGCATGTTCGTTCCCCGTACCACGGGATGTTGCAGTCCTCCGGAGATGCTGTCATTTATCTGGCCTCCGACCTCCAAGAACCGCCGGAACTGATTCCAGATTTTATTAAGCAATGGGAGCAAGGAGCCAAAGCGGTTGTCGGAATCAAGAACTCAAGCTCCGAGTCTGCGATCTTTTTTGCTGTGCGGCGCCTTTATTACGGGTTGGTCGAAAAGCTCGCTGATACACGGACAATCCAAAACTTTACGGGCTTCGGGTTATATGACCGGACGATTATCGACTACTGCAAGAAGCTAGGGGACCCTTATCCCTATTTCCGCGGATTGATCGCTGAAATCGGTCTCTCTGTGGAAAAGATCGCCTATCATCAGCCGCTAAGGAAGCGGGGTTTCACCAAAAACAATTTCTATACACTTTACGATATGGCGATGCTGGGCATCACCAATTTCTCCAAAGTTCCGCTCCGCTTAGCTACGATGCTGGGTTTCCTAACTGCAGCTTTGAGTTTGCTTGTCGCATTGGGGTACCTGATCTACAAGCTGCTTTTCTGGCAAAACTTCGCAATCGGAACAGCCCCCATGGTAATCGGTCTATTTTTCTTCGCCTCGGTACAACTGTTCTTTATCGGGATCCTTGGCGAGTACATCGGCGCGATTCATACTCAGGTTTTAAAGCGCCCGCTGGTTGTAGAAAAAGAGCGCATTAATTTTTAAGTCCGTATAGGTTAGTGGCTTATGCGTGGCAGGGCTAAGCCGAGAACCCTAAAAACTTTTGTCCAGCTTCCCCAAGGGGAGCTGCTTTCTTGGTTGTGCGGTGGTGTGGCTTTTTTAATTTTGGCCGGTTTTGCTTGGATCCTCAAAGGCCCCTCTGCTGAGCAAATGGTGGGGGACCCAGGTGTCCTCAAAGATTATTTCCATGGATTTTGGGATGGATGGACGCCTCAGTATCTTCTGGGGAGAGGTGAGGCCCTCCTCAACGTCAGCTTTTTGTCGATTTGGTTACTGGGTTTTATCCAGTTACTGGCATCCCCGTTGGTAGGTGATTTAGGTGGGATCAAGATCGCAGCGCTCCTTTTTGCAGGCCTTTCCGGGGTGAGCATGTACTTTTTTCTTAGAACCCTTACCCCCAATAAAAAGACGGCCGCATTGGGAGGTTTTCTGTATGTGACGATGCCTTCCATTATCGTGCGCGCCGTCATGTACGAGCATGTGGGGGTTTCGCTGGCTTTTGTTTTTGTTCCGTTACTTTTAAGGGGGCTTTGGATTTTGACCCAAACATCTTCCCCGAGGGAAGTTGTCATCCTGGGCTTATCGGCCGCGGGTCTTTCCCTGAGTTACACAAAAATGGCGGTGACTATTCTGCCCATGCTTTTGCTCTGGGCAGGATTTTGTCTGATGCAGTCGAAAGTCCCTAGATTCCGCATTTTTCTTTCTTATCTAGGAGCTGGACTGGTTGCATCCCTGGCTGGGCTCTCCATTCTTTTACCAGCTTTTCACGAGTCTCGACTTGCAGCTCTGTTTGCTTTTGATCCTTTGGAAGGGTGGCAGAAGCATTACTCGTTCAAGACGGCTTTGTCTTGGGTGGATCTGTCAAAATTCTTTTTGGCTTCAGCCGGACCTGACTTTGAAGGAGATGCTCAGTATTTCTTTATCGGGGCTGTTCCTCTGATTGGGATATCACTGGGTTTGGGGCTTCCCCGATTAGCCAATTGGAGGGAAACAATGGAGGGCCGTTGGTTTTTGGCCTTATTGTCTTGCTGGGTTTTAACCATGTGGGTTGCCTCTGGTCCCCGCGGGATTTTTTGGGGTCACTTGTACCTATTGTCTTCCTGCCAAGGCATGAAGGACTACGGCTTACCGTTGATATGGTTCCTGCTTTTGTGGATGCTTTGGATTGTTTGGATGGTTATGCGGGGAATTTCAAGGGGAGGGCGCGTCGTGCCCGTCCTTGGCTTGCTGTTCTTCGCTTTTTTCCCGATTTTTCTTTTCTTGGCGAAGCTTCCGTTCTTGGGCGATGTCCGAGCTCCTGAATCCTTTTGGAGCACGGCTGGGTATGCCTGCCTTGTAGCTGCAACCGCCTTGGTAGCGGTGCCTTTACTGACCCGGCCACAATCAGAGGGGAAGCAGTGGCAACCTTTACTGTTTTCAGTGGTCTTGGTCGTCTACTTAGCTCACTTACTTCCAGTCTATCAGGCCTTCGGCAAGGGTGGGCTTGAGCCAAATGTGCTACAGGACTTTGAACGCGCCGCAGAATTCCTTAAAAGTGCTCCCCGTCAGGGTAGAGTCCATGCCATAAGTAGCCGCTATTTCTATCTGACCATCCCAGAGAAAACGATGAGGGGATTGTCCACGGAAGCTCTTCTCAGGCATTTTCAGCTCAAGTGGGTACGCCATTTTGAGGTGGCATCTCAGGGATCGATGGACCTATTCCAAAAATATCTCAACTTAGCCGGTGTGGCATATTTGCTCATCGACAAATCCGATCCATCCATCTCGCCCCAAATGATTGAAGTTTACCGCCAAGTCTTCCCACTCGTCTTTGAGAGTAATAACATCACTATACTTGAAAATCGGGTTAGTCTATTTCCAGCATTTTTGGCCCATGACTATGTGAGTTACCCCTCCCAAAGCTATTTATCTTCGCCAGCTATGTTACAGCTTTCAGGCCTCAATTTTCTGGGTGTGGAGAATCCCCAGAAAGAAACTAATTCCCTTGGATTAGCTGGTATTTCGAGTGGTGGGGAAGAAGTTCAATTAACCCCTGAATATCGGGACCGAACGGGTCGTACCTTTTTGCCGATTCCACTTACACTTCCACGGGCGGGTGATTTTGGTCACATAAAACTTATGCTTCCTGCCGGCCATGATGGGGGGTGGTTGGCTATGACGGAAGCATGGCATCCGGATTGGAGAGCTTTTATTGACGGAGTAGAGAAACCAACCACTCGCGTTGCAGGCGCTTTATTGGGGGTAAGGGTGGAAACTGCAGACAAGAACATCGAACTGCGTTTCAAGCAACCCCTTTGGTATTTAGTTATGACCTTTATCGGATGCCTTTCTTGGATCATCGGAATCATTATGCTTTTGGTGGCTTTATCGAAACGGTGCCCGGAGGGTTTTCGCGAATGGTGGGCAGGTGATAAAATTGCATTCCAAGATCCAGAACAAGTGGCCAAGAAGAATCTTATTTCACGAGAATCACCCAAGCATTTGTCTACTCAAGGCATGCAGAAACCCCTAGTAATTCTCCCGACTTACAATGAGGTCGAGATGATTCAGGCTGTATTGGACGAGATTTTAGTAAAGGCCCCCAAGGTCGATATTTTGGTAGTGGATGACGGCTCGCCGGATGGGACAGCAAGCAAGGTAAAGGGTCATCCTGCTTTTATGAAACGGCTCCATATCATGGAACGTCCCGGTAAAGCTGGGCTCGGATCTGCCTACCGCCTGGCTTTTAAGTGGGCGATAGAAAAGGGGTATGATGCTGTTGTTGAAATGGACGCAGACCTGTCCCACGATCCTGCGGATGTGCCTCGACTTTTAGAGGCTTTAAGTGATGGAGCGGATATGGCGGTCGGGTCACGCTACCTAAATGGAATCCGGATTCTTAATTGGCCGCAAAGCCGACTCTGGATCAGTACCTTTGGAGGTTGGTATGCGAGGAGCTTGACCGGTTTACCTATGACCGATCCAACGAGTGGATTTAAAGCAATTCACCGTCGTGTTCTGGCAGGATTAGACTGGAACAACTTTACTTCTCAAGGATATGGCTTCCAAGTGGAGCTTCATTTCTTTGCATGGCAGGCAGGATTCAAGATTGTGGAAGCACCCATCATTTTCACAGAGAGAAGGGAAGGCAGATCGAAAATGTCTGCCCCCATAGCGCTTGAAGCTGCAAAAAGGGTGCTTCAATTAGCGGTAAGGAGGATATTTCCTTGAACCAAGTCGCTTTGATGAAAAAAATGCGTTGGGATTGGCCGTTTGAACGGTCGGATTGGATTGCAGCAGGTGTGAGCTGGCTGATTGCACAGTGCATCTATTTCTTTACGACTCAGCCCAACGTCGGTCTCCTAGATTCGGGTGAATTTTTAACTGCGGCTGTTCATGTGGGGGTTCCTCATCCAACAGGGTATCCTCTTTGGACAATCGGGGCGCATATTTTCAAGCTTTTCCCGTTTGGGAATGGGGCATGGGAAATAAATCTTTTTTCGGGTTTTTGCTCGGCTGTAGCTGTTGGAATTGTCGGGCTTATCCTTTGTAATTCTTTGCGCTGGGGCGGGGTGAGGGCATGTGTTTCTCAGATTTTAGCTATTGGTTGGGCAGTAGCGCTCGCGTGCAGTGTTTCGATGTGGTCGCAGGCGGTCATCGCCGAGGTATACGGATTGCACGTCTTGGTTGTTATGTTCTACATATGGGTTCTCTACCGTTGGGTGAGAGAGCCTGCGTGGACAAACGGATTGGCATGGGCTGCTTTTTTCTTTGCCCTTGGGATGAGTAATCACCATTTGATGATTGCTCTGGCACCACTTCCAGTCGTTGTAATGATTTTAGTGCGGCGAGATCTTTTAGCCGAAGGACTTCTCTATCTTTGTAGTGTAGCGGCGCTTGTTTACTGGGGGTTTGGCAGTATTTCGGGCGAGGCTGCTACATGGCACTCTTCAGTACGCTTTCTTTGGTGTGTGGGAGTATCACTCGTTTTGTGGGTGATCATTAGGAAAAGATTAACTCACTGGCGAATGGGTATGTGGGTTCTCTTGGGCGTGATTTTAGGGCTATCACCCTACTCTTATATGCCTTTGGCATCTGAGACTAATCCTCCCATGAATTGGGGATTCACGAGCACCAAGGAGGGTTTCTTTTATTCAATCAACCGAAGCCAATATTCAGGAAAGCTTTCCGATCAGCTTCTAAAAACGGTGGGACGCGCCATGGGTGCAGCACCGCAAGAGCTGCTGACGCCTCCTGAACCGCCCCCCGGAACACCCAAACCACCGTCTTTCCGAGAGACCCTTGGAAAGTTTTCCCAGCTTTATTGGCGAAAAATTGTGGCAAACTTTAGTCCTTTGGCAATTTTGGGCCTAGTTGCAGCTGTGGCTTTTTTGGGCGGGTTACCTTCGCCGATTCGATCGTGGATTCAGGTAACTGCTTTAGGATTTATTTTGGCGGGATTTCTGCAACCTGCATTTGATCAAGCGGGGGCGGATGAAGCGGCCTGGTTGCTTTACATGCCTTATTTAGGCTTTTCGCACGCTTTTTTTGTTCTGCTTGCAGGATTGGGTTCGGGGCTTGTTTTTGAGAGGTGGCTTCGTAAGCCCGCTACTGCTTTGGGTGCGGCCTTGCTTTTTTCTGGGGGGATTGCGGCCTTCAGCTTTCGACAAAACCTTACGTTTTGTAGTCAACGTGACCACTGGTTTGGTTGGATGTATGGCAGAGACATGCTGGCGGACCTTCCCAAAGATAGCTTTGTTTACGGGGGAACCGATCCAGGTCGATTCGTGCCAACTTACATGATTCTCTCTGAGAGCTTTGAAAAGAAGAAAGACAAGCGTGATCCGGCTTTTGATCGTCGAGATCTTTATATCATTACGCAAAACGCTTTAGCCGATGCCTTTTATAATCAGTATATTCGCAACCACTACTCTACAGAGCGCCCGACGGCCAGAGGATGGGTGGATAAGTGGTTAGGTAGGGATAAGCATTTCCCGAAAGCCCCCTTAGTATTGCCGCGACAGGATGATATTATGGCCATTTATCAAGCGGCCATCGAGAAGAGGCAAACTGATGCAACTGCACCCGATCCGAATTCCGACCCGACAGTTCTTAATTCCATGGTGGGAGAGTGGATTTGGCAACGGAACAAAGATCAACGAAAATTCTTTGTCGAGGAAAGCTTCCCGATGGAGTGGTCTTACCCTAACGCGGTACCGCACGGATTGTGCTATGAAATCAAGAAAGATCCGGTTTCCGGGCTGACTCCTCAACAGGTGCAGGGAGATATGGATTATTGGAGGGAGTATATCGATCACTTAAAGAAGGATCCACGTTTCGAGGATGATATTGATGCTCAGCGATCTTTTTCCAAGCTGCGCAATACGGGTGGAAACATTTACAAGTGGCGGAACATGCCTGAGGCAGCAGAGCAGGCGTACCGGCAGGCTTTAGAGCTGTGGCCGGGCAACACGGAAACGCTAAACAACTTTTCCGATCTTTTGATGAAGCAGAAGCGGGTCTTTGAATTGAGGGACATTCTTGAGAGGGCAGCGAAAGCGGATCCTAATAACGGGTTGCTGGAGATGCTGCTGGCGAACTGCGAAAGGCGTATTTCCCTAGGCAAGGAGGTGACCGACTTAGAAGCGAGGTGGACTCGTGAGGAGAGGAATATCGATGTTTTTAAAGGACTTTTGAGTAAGTACTCGGATGAGGGAAATATTGTTAAGGCTGATTTACTGGTCACGCAGGGAGCGGCCCTTTTTGCAACGAATGTGGAGGTTTTGCGTGATGTGGTAAACTATTTTGCCATTCAGAGCCGCGTTCCCAAGGCGATCGAGTACGGCAAAAAATTGGAGAAGCTGGTTCCGGATGATGCAGAGGTGAAGTTGGGTCTGGCAAAGTTTTATATGGCATCAGGCAACAGGCCTGATTTCTATAAATACTTAAAGGAGTCGATTCGATTGGGTGGGTTGCCCATGAGAGAGAAAATCGCCACTGAGGCTATGTTTCAGCAAATTCAGTCTGAGCCAGATTTTCAGACAGCGATTCGGCCCTCCTCAAAGTAGTCTTCCCGACTCAGACATGAGTCATCGCGTAGAAAAGTATGAGGAGGTGGTGAATGAAGGAGAAATACTATTTCTTTGCTGGCGGGGTAGCTGTCGGGGCAGGGGGAGTAGTAGAGTCTTCAGGCAGGGCAAGGAGGCCAGCTTCACTCCAAGGATTCGTCATAGCAGCAAACTCTTTACGCTTGGCGGCAACTTCTTCAACGCCGATAGGGCCAGCGTTATTACCCCAGTCGCTACGAATATAGGTAAGCACCGCAGCAATCTGGTCGTCCTTTAATTGGACGGGTGCTCCATCTCCCCAAGCGGGCATATTGTTGTTGTAAACGTTTCCTTTTACATGGATCACCCCGGCAATCCCCTTATGGAGAATGGCAATGAGTCGATTCTTTGAGCCGACAACCCACTCTGACTCTGCCAGAGGGGGATATACTCCAGCTTGCCCAAGTCCTGAAGCTTGGTGGCATTGGGCACAGTTGGCCGTGTAAAGCCGTTTTCCAATTACTTTAGGATCAGGGGGCACAACGGGTCCCGTGTTGACCGGGCCCCAAGTAATTTGGCCGGCATCGTAAACATCTCCGCGGAATCCGCCGCTGTAAAAAAAGAGATAACCACCAGCCCAAAACGATAAAATGATCCCAAGACCCAGTATCCACCCAGGAATAGGTGCATGTCGCTCGGTCGGCGCTTGCGAGATTGAGGATTGTTCAGACGGGTTCATTTTATGGGTGCCTCCGGGAGAGCGTAGTCTGAGTGTAGAGATTGCAAGTAAGCGACGAGTGATTTTGCCTGGTACTTGGGTAGAATCTGCTTCCAGTCTTTCGTTGGAAGGGGCAGGGCATCATTTTCAATTTTTGGTCCGGCAACTTTTCGTTCAAAAAGCCATGGATGTGGAGGACAGGTGGAGTTGGAATTGCGTAGTCGTGGATTCCAAAGATGTAGCATCAAAACTTTCGAATCTGGAATCCGAAGTCCGATATTGGATAGATCTGAGCCAATCCGTGCCGAGCCAATCAAGGCAGGTTCCCGGAAGAGGTAGTCTCTGGGCACAGTCCTTCTTGGGCCCCACCCCCGAGTTAAATCTGCCGAGCCGGACGGACCGCGAACAGATAAGGAGTGGCACTCAAGGCATCCTTGCGAGGCAAATACGCGTGCTCCTGTCTGGGCAAGACCCGATGGCACCGGAGGCTCGGTATAGTTTGTCTCCTCATTCAAAATAGGTTCAAGTCGACCCACCTGAAAATATCCCAAGGCTATTTGACCAGCCCAAGTAAAGAGCAGGGAGGCAAAAACAATGAAGAGGGCTTTGCCAGATTTCATATTAGTGTTGGCCTTGCCTTACGGGTTGGGGTTGCTCGTCGTAATCGACCGGAAACATGGCAACAGGCGCTACAGAGGGAAAGAGCTTGAGGAGACTGGCAAAGAAGATAGTTGAAAAAGAAAGCTGTCCAATCCACCAGAGCACCTGTCCAACCAAAACAGTGCAAAGGAATGGACGGAGATAGCTCGAGATGGTTGACATAGGCACGCCAGGATCGTTCAGCGCTAAACCCTGAAAGAATCCAGCCAGCGCATATGAGGAAGCAATGAGCGTCAGCCCGATCGTGGAAAACCAGAAATGGATCGTAAGGGTTGGATGACTAGGCCAACCGATCATACGCGAGGCAGGAAGCAGGGCGTAAATTGCGCCTGCTAATATATTTCCATAAAATGAGAAAAGAAGAAGAGTCTGGGTGGCTTGGCCTACCATGGTGAAGGTGGTGGTTTGTCGCACGGCCGGAAGAGCTAGAAAGGCTAGCCACGCGTAGGATGCCAAATAAGACCAAAGGCCGACGGCTAAAAAGCGAAGGGCAACTTGGCGTCTGCACTCTTCCCACTTTCCTTCCAAAAGGGGCTTGAGAAGTGTTCCATTTCCCCAAACGGCGACCCCAAGTAAAAGGGTGGTGACAACCCCAGCACTCTGAAGCCAAGAGGGGACAGGGCCTTCACTCGCTAAACTGTTCCCGATCCAACCCCCTAAGGTAATTGTGGCAACCCAGCACAAGAGACCTAAAGAAAGACTTCCCACCGGACGACCTGTCAGAACGGGGAGTAGCTGGAAAAGAAGAACCAGTGCTACCGGGGTTAGCCAGAGATGGTGTACGAATGAGTTCCAGACGAACTGCATCATGATTTGCAGGGCGCCTGGCGCTAGGCCGCCACGCAGGAGTAGTTCCGCTGTGCCTAAACCCAGTGGGAAAGCAATAAGTGCACCGAGAAGGTAAAGTCGTGGGAGGAGCGGGCCACTTTTCCAAGAGCGACCAAGTCCTCGAGAAAGACCTGTTCCAAGAACGATGAAGGACAGGAAAAAGAGGGCGGTCACGGAACGGGAAAAAGGCATTGAGATCAGGCCGGTGGAGCCGTTCCATAAAATTTCAGCCAACCCCACAAGAACGGCGACCTGCCAAATAATGGCAGCACTTCCAAGAATACGGCCATAGCGGAAAGGAATACCGCTGATTCGCGGGATCAAAATGGTGAGGACACCGAGAAAACCGGAAGTGATCCAGCCGTAAGTAAAAAGGAAAGTTGTTAGGGGAGCGAGCTTGCCATAACTGATCCATGGAATTGGGAGAACGTAAGCCAGAGATGGAATCAGCAGTTGCAGTGTGGATAGGACTTGGAGACCAGCGCCAAGAAGCGCCCAGCTCACGGAACCGACAAGCAGGATCGTAGCAGCGGCTGTCGCTTTCGAAAAAGTGGGGATTGCAGTGGTCATGGTTTTTTTGCCGGAGTCGTGGGTGCGGCAAGCGGTAGAGTTGCAGCACCACCATCTGCCTTGATTGCCGCAGCTATGGCATTGGGGTCGACTGGGGGAAGTTCAGGATAGAGTGGATATCCGGCAGCACTGATGGCGGACAGTTGAATCGTGGTGATCGCGTAAGCCGGGCGAGGCGGGGCGGAACGAAGCTGGGGAACAATTAAATCCATCGCTTTGGAGATAGGAATATGACCCACCCCTTTACTTTTATCGATCCAACCATAGGAGTCGGCCAATTTTTCCTGCTCTTGACGAAGCTTTGCGAGCTTCTCCAGGCGAACTTTTGCAGCGGCCTCGGTAACGGTATTGGACGTAACCCCCAAGGGACGGAGCAAAAACGCCAAACTAGCTAGACCCAAAAAACCAGCGGCGAGCCAAAGTCCTGGAAGGTAGGGATGGCGACGCTGACTCACGGCTGCAGTGGGTTCGCTCATAACCAGTTGGTCACGGCCAAGCTATCCCTGAGACGGGGGTCTCGAGCCGGAAATATCGAGCCGCGTGAAAGAAGCCAAAGAATCGTGTGACCCAGAATTCCTAGTACACCGACAAGGGCGAGAAGATCGATCAAGTGGGGGTGAAAACCGGTGGTTGCGGCCACATGCCCAGCATGGCGTGCCTCTTGCAGCTGAAGATTTGGCATAATGATCCAGTAAATGTCTACGCAGTGCATTCCGACAATCCAAACAGCCGTGCAGCAGAGTCTCCAGCTGGTTCTCTTGGATGGCTGGGTAAGGAGCAGAAGAAAAGGGATGAAGAAGTGACCTACGACAAGAAAGATGGAGAACCAGTACCAGCTACCGGTGTTTCGATAAACGAAGAACCATGTTTCCTCAGGAATATTTGCATACCATTGAAGAAAGTATTGGCTGAAAGAGATGTACCCCCAGAACGTGGTAAAAGCGAAAAGCAGCATTCCCATAATGTGATTGTGCTCCACTGTGAAAAGGCCCTTCAAATGTCCCGTGCGAACAAGCCCATTGGTTATGAGAATGAGAACTGCCATAGA
>Ga0114972_10000774_pt1 | contig 24043 bp, 20 predicted proteins | sample M_140807_EF_Meta_FD_87354 | JGI IMG/M metagenome (GOLD analysis project Ga0114972, IMG submission 87354) | Freshwater microbial communities from Lake Montjoie, Canada to study carbon cycling - M_140807_EF_MetaG | ecosystem: Environmental > Aquatic > Freshwater > Lake | place: Lake Montjoie...
GAGTTGCCGTAAACAAGCGGGCGCCACAGCCAAACGAGGACGTGGGCACCCATCGAGGCGAAGACTGAGAAGACCCAACCCTGGACGACCAGGCGATGGATTTCGCGGGCTTCGTTCTCGGTGATTCCGTTAGCCATAATTAAACCTCCGAGCTGGCCTTTAGGCCATTGCAGCGCTCACCCCGCGCTGCTGGGACAACCAGGACGACACGCGCCATGGAAGAGGGATGGAGGGCGCGCATTAGCGCACGCCCTCAAGTTGAAGAGCGGCCGCGGCACGCTCAGGGGTGACATGGGTCTCACCCGCTTCGCGGGCGGCGGCCTCCACCTGCTCGCGCAGCCGCTTGGCGGCCGAGATGCGCAGCAGGAAGGGCTGGTCGGAGACCTGTTCGTCGAGCAGCGCCAGCGCCTCTTCATCCCAGCGATAGGGCAGGGGCACGGGCGTTGCGGCAATGCTGTCCATCTGGGTGGAGAGCGGCAGGATGTGGAACAACGCGTCGAACATCGCGTTGCAGTATTCCTGGATCAGATAGGTCGCGCCCGCATAACCCATGAAGGGCGTGCCGGTGGCGCGGCGGATGATGGCGCCGGGGAATGAGGCCGGGATATACGCGCAACGCGCCCCGGTTTCGGCCGCGTAGAGCCGCTCATTATAGGAGCCGTAGAGCACCAGCGGCGCACGGGTCTTGATGAGTTCGCGCACCGCCTGATTATCCGGCTTCACGCCAGGCTCGCGCGAGATGGCGAAATTGACGGGGATGCCCATCTCCTCGCCAAAGAAGCGCGCCATGCCGCGGGCATAGGTGCCGGTGGCAACGATGCCCACCGAGGCCGAGCCGTAGAAATCCTGGGTGACCGAGCGCCACAGATCCCACATCGGCTTGAGCGTGGTGTGCTTTTCGGCCGCGATGAAGGGCTCGGGGTCGAGACCCGTCAGTTCACCGAGTTTGCGCAGGAAATTGGTGGTGGCGAACATGCCGATGGGCGCGCGCAGCCAGGGCCTATCCAGCGCCTCGCACAGCAATTGGCCGAATTCGCGGTACATGCAGATATTCACATCCGCATTGGGCAGCTTGATCACATCTTCCACATGGCTGCCGAGCGGGAAGGTGAGGTTCACCTCGCAGCCAATGCCCTCCACCAGGCGGCGGATTTCGGCCACGTCGGAGGGCATGTTGAAGGTGCCATAGATGGGCCCGATGATGTTGACCCGCGGCGCCTCGCCTTCCTTGCGGACACGCGGCTTTACCTTGCCGCGCTTGGCGCCGAATTCGCTCCAGAGCCAATTGATCGCGCGGTCAGCGCATTGCCACTGGTCTTCATCGATGGTGCGCGGGATGAAGCGCTGCAGGTTGGAGCCTTCCGGCGTCACGCCGCCGCCGATCATCTCGGCGATGGAGCCGGTGACCACCACGGCGGGTAGGTCCGGGTCCTGGGTAGCCGCGGCGCGCTTGAGCAATTGCTCGGTGCCGTTCTGCGATAGTGCGTCCTCATCGATGCCGGTGACGACCACGGGCAGCTCATGCGGCGGCAGGGCGTCGGTGTAGTGCAGGACCGAGGTGACGGGCAGGTTCTCGCAGCCCACCGGGCCGTCGATCACCACGCGAAGGCCGCGAATGGCGGAAAATGCGTAGACCGCGCCCCAATAGCCGCCTGCGCGGTCGTGGTCGATAACGAGGCTCATGTGCCCACCGCCTCCTCGGCCTTGGCTTTCGCCAGGCGGAGTTTGCGGTTGCGCTCGCGGAAGCCTTTCGGCTCCTCCGGGACGCCAAGGAAGCCATAGCCGGCGCGGTCAGGCGTGCCGACGCCATCGAAGAAGCTGACCATGCGCGAAAAGCGCTCGGCCGATTTGGTCTGGTTGGCGACGATCGCGGCGAGCGAGCCGGCACCGGCCGGGCCGAAGAGCGGCCGAGCGGAGATCATATTGGTGAAATAAAGCGCTGGGATGCCCAGCTCCTTCGCCTTTTGCACGAGCGGGGTGGTGCCGATGGCGAGATCGGGGCGGACCTCCATCATCGCCTGCACATCCTGCTCCAGGCTGGCGCGGTACTGCACATGCACGCCGCGGGCGGCGAGCCATTCACGGTCCTGCTCCGACCATTCGGTGCGCGGGCAGGCGGTGCCGACATAGGGCACCTCGGCGCCGGCTTCGATCAGCAGGCGGGCCACCAGCAACTCCGAACCTTCATAGCCGGAGACGGTGAGGCGCGCATTGATCGGGTTGGCTGCCAGCACGCCGCGAATGGCGGGGATGAAGCGGGCCTTGGCGTCCTCGATTTTTTGCGGCTCGACATTGGCAGCGCGGCCGATGGCTTCGAGCCAGGCGGCGGTGCCTTCCACGCCCACCGGGCCGCTGCCCACCACGGGGCGGCCTGCGTTGCGGAACTCACGGATAGCGGCCGTGTAGAAAGGGTGCACTGCACCCACCGCCACGGCGTCGAGCGCCGCATAGAGATCACGCCATTCCCGCGCCGGGGTTTGCGGTGCCAGGCCTAGGCCCATGGGTGAGAGCATGGCCGCCACACCCGGCGGGTCGGCCGGGAAGAGTTCACCGATCAGCGCCACGGTGCGCTCATTTTCGACCAGGTTGCGCGGGCGGGCGACGGGGCCGGCCTCGGCCTCCAGCCGCGCGGCCTTCAGCATGGCGCCCGCCAGAACGTCCTTGGCTTCGGCATGGGTTGGTACACCAAAGCCCGGCACATCGATGCCGATGACCCGCACGCCATCAATTTGCTTTGGCAACTTATCAAGCGGCACGCCCGAGGCGGTGGGCACGCAGAGATTGATCACCACCACCGCGTCGTAATCGGCGGGTTTGGCGGTAATATGCACCGCCTCGATGATGTCCTCGTAGAGTTTGCCAGTGACGAGCGTTTCCGAATTGAACGGCACATAGCCGACCGAACGGCGCGCCCCATAAAAATGGCTGGTGAAAGTCAGGCCATAAACGCAGCAGGCGCTGCCCGAGAGGATGGTCGCCACCCGCCGCATCCGCAGGCCCACGCGCAGGGAACCAAAGGCCGGGCACATGCTCTGCGGCTGGTCATGCGGACCCTTTGGGTAGTCCTTGGCCAGCTGGTCCAGCACCTCGGACTTGCCGGCCGCGCGGGCGGCCTCGGCCAGGGTATCGGCGCTGGAGCAGACGGCGGTTTCGGGAAGGGCCGTCATACTGGTCAGGACCCCTCGTAAACCACTTCGAGGGAGGGTTTGGTCAAGACGGCGGTGGCGCACATGTCTTCCATGGTTGCCGGCACCAGGGTCACGCCGCGGCCCACAGCCTCGCCCTTGAACAGGCCGAGCAGCTCATCCTGGGTGAGCGGGGTGGGGCGCACCGGCGGCGCTTCGGCCACCTGCAGGCCAAGCTCCGCGAAGAGCGGGCCCCAGACGCTCTCGGGCGTGCCGATGATTTCGTAATTCGCGCTCTTCTTGCGGATATCATCATCGGCCGGGATGGCGGCCAGGACGGGGATGCCGACCTTGGCGGCAAAGGCCTGCGCCTCACCTGTATGGTCATCCTTGTTGATGACCATGCCGGCCACGCCGACATTGCCACCCAGGCGACGGAAATAATCCACCGCCGAACACACATTATTGGCGACATAAAGCGACTGCAGATCGTTGCTGCCGACAACGATCACCTTCTGGCACATATCGCGGGCGATCGGCAGGCCGAAGCCGCCACAGACCACGTCGCCCAGGAAGTCGAGCAACACATAGTCGAAATCCCACTCGTGGAAGCCGAGTTTTTCCAGCAGCTCGAAGCCATGGATGATGCCACGGCCGCCGCAGCCACGGCCCACTTCCGGCCCGCCAAGCTCCATGGCGAAGACGCCATCGCGCTTGAAGCAAACATCGCCAATGGAGACCGGCTCACCGGCCGCCTTCTTGCGCGACGAGGTCTCGATGATGGTGGGGCAGGAGCGGCCACCGAAGAGCAGTGATGTGGTGTCGCTTTTCGGATCGCAGCCGATGAGCAGCACACGCTTGCCCTGGGCCGCCATCATGCAGCTGAGATTGGCCAGGGTGAAGGATTTACCGATGCCACCCTTGCCATAGATCGCGATGACCTGGGTCTTGCTCTTGGCCTCACCCACCAGGATGCCATCGGGCTCCTGGGCGGCTTCGGCGCGCAGCGCGTCGGTCATGTTGGTTTGCGCAGATGTCGGCTTCCCGGGGACGGCATTCATGCGTTTATTCTCCAATCGAGCACCATTTTCAGGCACAGGGGGTCAGTGAAGGCAGTGCGGTAGAGCGCATCCACATCGGCCGGGCGGCCGCTATGGGTGATCAGGCCGCTCATATCGAGGCGGCCATCGGCGAGCATGGCGTTAACCGTCACGAGGTCATCGGCCTGCCATTCTGCGGCGACGCGAATCCGGGCCTCGCGCATGAAGGCGGGCGGGAAGGGGAAGGAGAGGCGGTCGGAATAGAAGCCGGCCAGGATCACCTCATGGCGCGGCGCGAGGCGGGCGATGAGTTTTTCCAGCAAGGCGCTGTCACCGCTGACATCGACGATGCCTGCGTAATTATGCCGGTCATCCTCGCCGGGGTGGATCACCTTATAACCCAGCGCGCCCTCGGCACGGTCGGGGTTGGTTTCCCACACCACCGGGGTACCGCCCTGGGCCACAATGAGGCGGGCGAGCAGCCGGCCGAGCACACCATGGCCCACGACCAGTTCAGGCAGGGTATGGCCGGCGAGGGCATGCTGCGCGGTGGCGGCCAGGGCGAGGAGTACACCATCACGCTCCAGCCCATTGGCCAGCTTGGTCACCCGCGTGCCCGGCACCACCAGCCGCGCCGCGGCGCCGCCAAACAGCCCGCGCACATCGCCGAAGCATTTTGCGCCGGGTACGAAAACCCGGCTGCCAATTTCATGGCCGGATTGCGGGCCGGCTGAGCTCACCAGCCCCACCGATTCGTAACCCGGCACCAGCGGATAGCCCATGCCGGGGAATTGCGGCATCTTGCCGGACCACAGCAGGCGCTCCGTCCCGGTCGAAATGCCCGACCATTCGATGTCGACAACCACGTCAGAGGCCGTGGGCGCGCTGAGCTGCAAGCGGCTCAACTCCACCTTTTCTGGCTCTCGCAGCAGCACTGCCAGCGTGTCCACCTGGACTCCTTATCCCCTGATCGTTGTAAATCTAAAACGAACTCGAAAACTGTCAAGCTAAATGGACACCTAGAGTTGTCCTATTTGGCAATTGCGTGAATCACCTGCGTTTGCAGCGGCGTGGCGGTGGGCAACATCCGGGGGTGGCCGAAGCCTGCCCGGCCCAGCATCTCCATCAAAACCTCTGGCCGCCGCGCCCGGCCGCTGCCCATGGCGTGGAGGTAGAAGTTGAAATAGGCGGCCCCCATTGCCTCGGCGCCCACCGTACCGGCCATGGGTTCGGCCAGAATTAGGCTCGCGCCAGGCTCCAGCGCCGCCCGCGCCCGGGCCAGCAGGGCCTGTGCCTTGTCATCATCATGGTCGTGGATGACGCGGACGAAAGAGATCACATCGGCGCCGCGGGGCAGGGCGTCGGCGTGGAAATCGCCGCCGTGCAATTGGCTGCGCGCCGCCATGCCGGCGGCGCCGAGTCGGGCGCGGGCGAGTTCCGCCACCGGCGGCAGGTCGAACAGCATGAGGTTCAGCGCGGGATGGCGCTCGCCGGCTGATTGCAGGAAGGCGCCGGCGCCGCCGCCCACATCCATCAGGCAGCGATGGGCAGAAAAATCATAGGCATCGAGGATTTCAGCGGCGACCAGCGGCTGGCTTGCCGCCATCAGCGCGGAATAGGGCGCGGTATCCTCCGCCCCCAGGCCCGGCCGGCGGCCGCCATCGGCGTAGCCCCAGAATCGACCCAGGCGCCCGCCGCCGCCCTCGCCGCGCAGCATCGCCAGCGGGTCGGCCATATCGGCATAGAGCATCGCGTGGTGGCGCACCATTTCGGCGATGGCGATATTGCCCACCATCGGCCCGCCCAGCGGGCCCAGCCCATATCCGCCCTGGCGATGCTGCGCGAGGCCGAGGGCTGCCGCCGCCTCCAGCAATTGCTCGGCCGCGCGCTCGGAGAGGTTCAGCCGCGCTGCCAGCCGCGATAGTTTTTGCGGCCCTTCGGCCAGGATGGTGAAGAGGTCGAGTTGCACGCAGGCCAGCAGAATTTGCGAATAGACAAACCCCGCCGCCAGATCGAAGAGGGCGGCTGCGCGGTTGCGTGACATGCCGCGCGTGGCCCAGAAGCGGCCCGCCCAGCGACGAAACTCCGGCCGCGCGACCATCCGGTCGCGGAACCGCAAAACAAACTCGGGCAGCTGCATCAGGCGGCGTAGACGGCCAGGCTGCGCGGCACGAGGCGTTTGGATTCGCCACGAATAATGGCCTCAAGCTCACCCGAGCCAGGGCAGTCGGGGATGGCGGCGATGGCCTCTTCGGCGAGGCTGCGCAGACGCTTGAGCGCGCCTTCCACGCCCAATTCGCGCACCGCATTGGGCCGGCCGAGGGCCGTGTCCTGGCGGATGGGCTTGCCCATTTCGGCCTCGTCATCGGCCACGGCATCGCCGATATCATCGGCCACCTGATAGGCCTCGCCCAGCTTGGCGCCGAGCGGGCGCCAGCGCTCGGGGTCGGCCCCCGCAGCAGCGGCGCCGGCGGCGGCGGCACCGGCGAAGAGCGCGCCGGTCTTGCTGCGGTGATACATCGCCACATCCACCCGCGGTTCGCATTCCCAGGCTTGGCCGGCGACGATGCCAAAGGGCGCGCCCACGCTCTGCGCCACGATGCGCAGGACGGCGCCGGCTTTCTGGCCCTGGCCGGGGCGGGCGGCGGCGCGGCCGATGAGGTCAAAGGCCAGCACGATCAGCGCATCACCGGCCAGCAGGGCCACGGGCTCGCCAAAGGCCTTGTGCACGGCGGGGCGGCCGCGCCTTGTGGCGGCATTGTCGAAGCAGGGCATGTCGTCATGCACCAGCGAGGCGCAATGCAGCAGCTCAATGGCGGCGGCGGCGGCGGCGGCGAGTTCCGAGCCGCCATGGCCACAGGCGGCGGCGGTGGCCAGGCACAGCCGCGGCCGCACCCTGGCACCGCCGGGGAAGACAGCGTGGTTCATGGCCTTGGCCAGCAGCGGCGGGGTCAGGCTGCCCTCAGTCTCGCCCAGTGCACTGGCCAAAGTTTTTTCGATGCGCTGAATGGCATTCATGGGGCGACCTCCGTCTTGAGATGGAAGTCTAGACGCAATCGAAACGAACTGTCACGCGGATTAGACGCAAACTGTCAACTTTGCCTGTCATTGCGCAATAGCCGTCCCGGCAAGGCGCCGGTGGCCACGCCGTCACGATAGGTCACCACGCCGCGCTTGAGGGTGGCGCGATAGCCGCGCGCCGGTTGCAGCAGCCGCCGCCCGCCGGAGGGCAGGTCATGCACCATGCGGGGCGCAGGCAGGGCGAGTTCAGACTCGGCGATGAGGTTGATATCGGCCAGCAACCCCGGGCGAAGCACGCCGCGATCGGTCAGGCCCATGGCGCGGGCGGTGTCGGAGGTTTGCCGCCGCACCAACTCCTCCATGGCGAAGCCGTGCCGCGACCAATGCGCCAGGACAAAGGTGGGGAAGCTGCCATCAGAGATGAAGCCGACATGCGCCCCGCCATCGGAGAGGCCGATGATGGTGTTGGGGTGGCGCAGCAATTCGGCACTGGCATCGAGGGTGTAATCGGCGAAGTTGGTCAGGGGGGCGAAGATGAAGCCGGTGCCGTCATTCTCCACCAGCAGATCATAGGCCAGGGCTTCGGGGGCCATGGCCCGGCGCGCCGCCTCGGCCTCGATGCTGCTCTCGCGTGGCGGCGCGTAATCGGGGGGCGTGCCGAAGGCGAACATCCGCGCCCAGGAGAGGCGGGTGATGAGCGGGAAGTTGGAGCCGGTGATGCGGTCTTCGCTGAGAATGGCGGCGCGGCGGGCGGGCTCGCGCATCGCCGCCGCGCGGGCGGCGGGGGCGAGATGGGCGATTTCCTTATAAGATGCGCAGCCCGAAAATGGGTTCTGGCTGCCCAGCAGGCCCAGCAGGATGCCGATCGGCCGCGGCGGAAACACCGGACGGATCACCAGCCCATCGGCGGCCGCCTGGTTGGAGAGGGCGAGAAGCTCGCGCCAGGCCTCGGTCCGGTCATGCCGGGCGGTCAGGCTGAACAGGATGGGTTGGTGAAACCCTTCGGCGATGCGGCGCACCATGGCGAATTCATGCGCCGGGTCTGGGGTGTTCCAGTCGCTCACCAATTCGAGCAGGCCGCCGCCGCCATCCTTCATGCCTGCGACGAGGCCGGCCAGTTCTTCTTCCTGGGCTTTCAGGGTGGGGGTGGGGTCGCCGGCCAGGGTCTTGTGGCTGATGGTGCGGCTGGTGGATGCACCGAAGGCGCCGGCGGCGACTGCCCCACGGGTCAATTCGCGCATGGCGGCGATCTCGGCCGTGGTGGCATTGTCCAGCCGCAGCGCCCGCTCGCCCATCACATGCACGCGCACCGCGCCATGCGGGAGCAGGGCGCCGATATCAATGTCGCGCGGGCGGCGTTCCAGGGTGTCGAGATATTCCGGAAAACTCTCCCAGGACCAGTTCAGCCCCTCATGCAGCACGGGGCCGGGGATATCCTCCACGCCTTCCATCAGCGCGATCAACGTGTCGCGGTCCGCCGCGCGGCAGGGGGCGAAACCCACGCCGCAATTGCCCATCAGCGCCGTGGTCACGCCATGCCAGGCCGATGGGGCGAGGTGGCTGTCCCACACCGCCTGGCCATCATAATGGGTGTGGATATCGACAAATCCTGGGGTGACCAGCAGGCCATGGGCGTTGATTTCCTCCGCCCCGCGCGCCGGCACCGTGCCGATGGCGCTGATCATGCCGCCATCGATGGCGATATCGGCGGCGAAGCCGGGGCGGCCGGTGCCATCCAGCACCTGGCCGCCGCGAATGACGAGGTCGTGGCTCATGATTGTGCTCCGCGAATGAGACGGCCGGGCAGGGCGCCGGTGGCCTGGCCATGGGCATGGACGATTTGGCCGGCGACCAGGGTGGCAGCATAGCCGGTGGCGCCCTGCACCAGGCGCTTGCCGCCGGCGGGCAGGTCATAGCGCATCACCGGCCGCTCCAGCCCGAGGCGCTCCAGATCGATCACATTGATATCGGCCCGGCGGCCGACGGCCAATTGGCCGCGATCATGCAGGCCGAGTGCCGCCGCATTATCGGCCGAGAGGCGTTTGACCGCGAATTCCAGCGGCAGCCGCGCGCCGCGCGCCCGGTCGCGCACCCAATGGGTGAGCATATGGGTCGGCGCCGAGGCATCGCAGATATAGCCGACATGCGCGCCGCCATCGCCCAGCCCCATCAGGGTATGCGGGTGGGTGACCATGTCGCGGATCGCGTCGAGATTGCCATGGGCGTAATTCAGCAGCGGCCGGTTGAGGATGGCGCGGCCATCATCCTCCAGCATCCAGTCATAGCAGAGGTCTTCCTGGTCACGGCCCTGGGCTGCGGCCTGGGCGGCGACGGAGGCTTCGGGCGGCGGCTCGTAATCGGTGGTGAGTTTGTAGATGCGGCTATAATTGGTCAGGCGCGCGGCGAGGGCAGGGTCGCAGGGTTCGGCCATGATGCGGGCGCGGCGTGCCGGGTCCCGCAGCGCCGCGGCGCGCTCGGGCATGGGCAGATGGGCGATCTCGCGGAAGGCGCTGCGGGTGTGGAAGGGGTGCTGGCTGAGTTCAAAGCCGAACATCAGCCCGACCGGGCGGCCCATCACCTGGCCGGTGATGGACAGCCCTTCGGCATTGGCGGCAGAGACGCGCTCTAGCAGCCAGCGCCAGAAATCGGGCTTGGATTCGCGTTGCAGCAGGGAGAACGTCATCGGCCGGCCGCAGAGCCGGGCGATGCGGACCAGCCGCTCCCATTCCTCCTCTGCCGGGTCATCGAAATCGGAGATCAGTTGCATCCAGCCGCCGCCCAGGGCGGTGGCGATTTCGGCCAACTCGATTTCGGCGGCGCCAAGGGTGGGGGTGGGCTCGCCGGCCAGGGTGCGGTGGGCAATGGCGCGGGAGGTGGAAAAGCCGAGCGCGCCGGCTGCAATGCCCTCGCGCGCCAGGGCGGCCATGGCGGCGCGGTCCTCCGCCGTGGCGGGCTCACGCTCGAAACCACGGCGGCCCATGACATGCACGCGCAGCGCCGCATGCGGCACTTGGGTTGCGATATCCATGTCATAGGGGCGGGATTCGAGGGCGTTGAGGTATTCGGGGAAGGTTTCCCAATTCCAGGGCAGGCCCTCGGTCAGCACCACCTCAGGCAGGTCTTCGACGCCCTCCATCAGTTTTACCAGCATGTCGCGGCTCTCCGGCCGGCAGGGGGCGAAACCCACGCCGCAATTGCCGAGCAGGGCGGTGGTGACGCCATGCAGCGAGGAGGAGAGGATCTGCGACGTCCAGGTCGCCTGCGCATCATAATGGGTGTGGATATCGACGAAGCCCGGGGTGACGACATGGCCGCGCGCATCAATCTCGGGTGTGCCGCGCGGGGCGCTGATGTGGGGGGCTATGGCGGCGATGCGGCCATTGGCGATGGCGATATCGGCCGCATAGGGTGCGGCGCCGGTACCATCGACCAATTGGCCGCCGCGGATGATCAGGCTTGGTTCGGGCATGGGCGCTTCCCTCTTTGCGGGGAGCTTGCCACCGGCTGGGCGCTGCGACCAGATGCCGCTATGATGGCTGCGTTGAGACGAGGTTTGCGATGAGCATGACAATGCCCAAGGCACGAATTTACAGCCCGCCGCGCTCGGCCATGCAATCTGGCCAGGCGGGGCTGGGGCAGTGGCTGCTGGAATTTGCCCCAGATTCCCGGCCGCGATTGGACCCGGTGACGGGATGGTCGGGCGGGCTTTCGACGGAACGGCAGGTGAAGCTGCGTTTCCACACGCTGGAGGCTGCGCGGGCCTATGCTGAGGCACAAGGGCTGAATTACGCGGTGGAAGCGCCGCCAGCGGGGGTGAAAACCATCAAGCCCAAGGTCTATGCCGATAATTTCAAATATGGCCGTGCGGAGAATTGGACGCATTGAGCGGGTCCTCTCCTGGGTTTTTGATGGAATTTCTGTGCTGCGTTTGTGCCCATAGCTCAGTTGGATAGAGCAGGAGCCTTCTAAGCTTCAGGCCGCTGGTTCGAATCCAGCTGGGCACGCCATTTCCTCCCACTAGATCAACGACTTAGAGTGCGTCAGGAAGTCGGTCCAGTGTAATCGTTTTTCCCGGTGTGCCCCATGTGTGCCAAGGGTCGTGCGGTGGTCTTCAAGAGGCGTCCAGCGTGGGGACCCCTTAGGAGTAGGGCATCTCAGCTGGCAGATGTAGGAGGTGGAATGAACTCCAGATTAATCTCAACTTTATCAAAGGCCGTTACAGCCGCCGCCATCGAATCCCGCCCCCGGATGTGCGCGTAGATCATCGTCGTCTTGATGTCCCGGTGACCGAGCAGCGGCTGGAGGTCATCCAGCTTCACGCCGTTCTGTCGGAGCCACGAGGCGTAGGTGTGGCGCAGGCTGTGTGTGGTGGCCCGGCCAAACTGCCGCACCAGGGTGGGCTCGTTCAGCCCCGCCGAGTCCATCGCCCGGCGTAGTGCCCTGCTGCCACCCGGGCGAGCCTGCCCGCCCTTACCAGGAAACAGCAGCCTCGACTTTGTAAGCTTCGCCCGCTCGACGAGCCGGGTGAACGTGTCGATCACCAGCGTACCCCCGGAGAACTCCACCAGCGGCAGCTCGCGCGCTGCGGAGCCCTTCGAGCCCCACACCTTGACCGACCGGCGGGGGATGTCGACCTGGCTGGCCACCATGCTGTCTAGCTCATGCAGACGACACCCCGTCACCAGATAGCCCACGCATAGATCGAAGGCCGCCTCACGTTGTTGGCGCAGCAGCCCCCCAGCTACTGTACGGCGTCCCGGCGAAGATGGCGGGATGGGTGCGTCGGGATGAAGCTCTGCCAGCAGCAGCCCGGCTTCTTCCGGCGACAGGTAGCGTCGCTTGCTGGGTACTTTGGGCACCCCCCACTTTGTGCCCCGGGCGATTTGGAAGCCGTTCTGCCCTGCTAGATTGACGGCGGCGCGGAGAGCCCGAAGCTCTCCCCCCAAGGTGTTGGGGGAGTTCCCCTCGTCTGTCCGGGCGTCAGACAACGCGGTGAGCAGGCGTCCATCGAGTTTAGACAGGTATAGGTCAGGAGCCAGAGAGAAACGTTTCCCCCACCGATCCTCGCCGCCCTTGCCCAGGGTCTTGTCGAACCGCGATGCGTAGTATGAGCCGGAGGATTTCCCCCGGGCCTTCAGGTTCCGCAGGTAGGCGGCCATCGCTTCCGCCAGGGTGGTCTCCCGGATGGGGTTAGCAGCCGCCTCCGAGAACTTTACCGCAACGACCATCGCCTCGGCCTTCGATGTCGTTCCCGTCGACCGCCGCACCCTCTGGCCTGTCGCCGCATCCACCGTGTCGAACTGCCAGAACGGAGACCTGCCGTCCGCCCGTTTGTATAATTCCATCGTCGTTCCCCTTGTCGTATGTGCCGGTTTGCAGTCGAACCGCTAGAATGAGATCCCTCAGCGTCGACGTGTGAAATAGCTGCACGGCTTTATTCAAGTCTATCAGCGACCACCCACCGCAGTCTTCTTGTAGGGACACTCCGAGGTCCCCGGATGGTGTCGTCGCGAGCCAGTAAGTCACGTCCTCATCTGTCTTTTCGACAGTCAAATCAATCCGACCCACATCTGGGTATAGCAAAGACAGAATCGTCAGAGCTGCGTTTTGTGTGGCAAGGGGCACGAGGTTTCCTTTTAGGATTCTCAGAGACTATTCTCTGCGAAAGTCCGCATTTAGCTTCGCGATAGCAGCCTCCGGGTCGGGCTCGTATAGCATCGCCCAGCCCCAGGGGTTCGTCAGCTTCAGAACTGTATTGAACAGCTCTTTCGGAGGCACGCCGTAAACCCGCGCGAACACCGCGTACCGCTCTGGCGGAAGTGAAATCCGCCCTAGTTCTATCGCCGAGATACCCGAGCCGTACTCTACGCCGACCAGCTTCGCTGCGCCGTTCTGCGTCAAGCCAGCCTTCTCTCTGAGGGCCTTCATGTACCGCCCCAGCTCGCGGCGGAAATCTCCGCCCATGTCGTTGGGGCCTCGGGGTGCCTTGGTGTAACTAGCCATGTTGATTTCCCTGCAATCGTGTCAAGCGGCTGAATTGCCAGCCTGATAAAGCATCATCTACGTGCCTCGCGCAACTGGTATAGTCCGACCGAGCTGATCCTGTATACCCCCGTGTACCCCCCGATCCACTAATGGTCACCAGTCCCGCTCCAGCCCCGCCAGGGTCTCCGCATGCTCATCAAGCCACCCCGCAGGATAAGCAACTGTAAACACTGGCGGTCTCAGGTAGTCCACCACGCGGGGTTCGACCCGCACCACACCCAGCTTCCCCAGCTTGGTGTACGCCCAGCCTCCCGCCCGATAGCCGCCCCCTGGTGGGACATACCCCAGCCGCGATCCGAACCACGCCCGCATCGTTATGTATCCAGGCGGAACATCGGGCAGGATGGTCACGCCGCTGTCGCCGCCGGCGCCGGCGTCGCCCAGCTATCCTCACCGTGAAGGCGGGCAGCCACCGGGAGCATAACGCAGACGAAATCTGTAGACGGGTCGCCGGCATCATCCGCAGGCATGACAGCCGCCAGCATCTGCACCAGCTGCGCCCGGTCACGGTGTGTCGGCTGCAAGACCCCACGGAGCTGCCGGACGCGACGCCCCCACGCCTCGCCCGTCAGTCTAGCCACCCGCGCCGCCTTCAGGTTCGCCCCGACCATCGGGTGGGTCGGCCAAATCCTTCCGATATAGATTGGCCGGCCCAACCGCATGAAGACTGCCCTGCGCCCAAAGCTCAACGCGTGCTGGTGCATCCGATTCTCCAATCCAATGCGCCCAACCCTCCGCCACGCCATTCCGGATGCCATCAAAACTGCCGGCGAAGGCTGCCTCTGGTAAAGTAGCTGAGACTACCATCAGCTAGACGCCGATGGGATGCATGGATGTTTCGGCCAGTTGAGCCTGGACCCTCTGTCGCAAAGTCTCGCAGTGTCGAGCATCGGGTAACTGCCCGGCCTCTGCGATACCGGTATAGTAATTTAGATGGGCTTCGAAGTCAGCGATGACGCACGCCGCATAAGCAGACATCTAGAAGGTATTTTGGTGTAAAAGCCCATGTGACGTCAGAAAGCCAAGTAATTTGCTGATATTATACATATGGACGCCTGTACTCGCAATAAACTGACTGTCATGAACTAATGCGTGCCCAACATAGTGGTTGCCGGTCTGCACATGAAATTCGCGGGCGCGTGGCGCCAGGACACCACAGTAATTCCCAATCTCGCGCTTACCGATGAGGAAGACCCGGTTCAGCCGCTCCGGCCCGAAAAATTCGCAACCATGGCAGGCCGAGCCTTCGCAGAAGATGATCTCGTCCGCCGCCAGGTAGAATTGGAGTTGGGCCTCGAAGCCATGCTCCTGAGGGTGGATAATCGTAAAGCCAGCCTCAACCAGCAGTTGCTCGATATAGGCTTCGCCCAGAAAATTCCCGCCGTGAGGGATATGCGAGCGGGAGACGTAGATTTTCTTCGGCAGATGACCGAGATCCCAACTGGCGAATCTGCGGTCATTGAATTCCGCCAGCATCTCCAAATAACCTGGTAAGGGGGAGCCGTAGAGGTGGGTGCCCTGCGGCACGAGATGAAGCAGCTGTTCGACGCGGGCGTCCTCGCTGAGGATGGTGATCTGCTCGGGATGGACATCGAGAAAGCGCAGCATATCGCCGAGCCAGCCTGGGATTTGAGCGGTAGAAAAAGGGAAATGTTGGCCGTAAACAAAAAGGAAGCGGTCGCAATCGAACAGAATTTTCGATGGCAGAATCCGGTGAGCGCATTCGGTCAGGAAGTGGCCGAAATGATGGGGGTAGAAGATGCCGCCGTAGCAGTATTCCCCAGCAATTTCAGCGTAACCCTCCGCATCGGTGACTGGCTGGTCGGCGGGGGCCTCAAATTTGTGGTGCCGGAACCGGGCGAGCGTGGCATCGCCGAATAGCGCAGGCCCACCGACGAAACTCAGCAGATTTCCACGAAACGCATGCACTGGCAGGTTGCGAATTGAAACATGCGGCCAAGCGTTGAAGCGTTCGCGCAACTCGGAAGCCAGTAACATACCGATGATGCCTTTTCAAAAAACGCCAGATTATAGCAAGTAAATTTTTTGGCATCGATACCTTTGGAATTTATTTTCTGGCCAGGATGAAGCGGGTTGAGGTCACGAAAGGATGGGCGCCGGGCAGCACCGCGGCGCAGGGCTGCACATGGCTCGCGGTGCGTAGCGTGTTCAGCATTGGGCCCCGTTTCGCCTGGGTCTTGCCGATGGCAAATTCAGCCTCTCCCTTGCAGGCGCCGGCAGCCTGTAGGACCCTTCCTGCAAAATCGCGATACTACCAAGGGAGCGGTACAGAATGAAAAGACTGATCAGCCGTCGGACGGCGACATTCGGCCTCGCGCCGCTTCTCACCGCGCCAGCGCTGCGCGCGCAGCCAGCCTTTCCCAACAAGCCGCTCCGTATGATCGTTCCCTACCCGCCGGGCGGCAGCACCGATATCATCGGCAGGCTGTCGGCCGAGGCCATGGGCCAGCACCTTGGCAAGCCGATCGTGGTGGAGAACCGGCCGGGGGCCGGCGGCAATATCGGCGCGCTGGCGGCAGCGCAGGCGGAACCGGACGGCTACACGCTCTTCATCGGCACCATGGCCACGCATGGCGTCAATCCGGTGATCTATCCGGATTCCCGCGTCGATGCGGTGCGCGATTTCGCCGGTGTCGGCCTGGTGGCGGACCAGCCAAACGTGCTGACTGTCAATCCGCGTCGCCTCAACGTCACCACGGTCGCCGAAGTGCTGGCGCTGGCGCGGCAAAGGCCCGGCCAGATCACCTGCGGCTCGGTCGGCAATGGCTCCTCTGCCCATCTGTCCCTGGCGCTGCTGCAGCACATGACGGGGCTGCAGTTCGTCCATGTGCCCTATCGCGGCTCCTCGCCCGCGATTGCCGCGATGCTGGCGGGCGATATCGACCTGTTATTCGACGCCTCGATCAGTTCCACCTCGCATATCCGCGCCGGCTCGATCCGCGCATTGGCCATCACCATGAACCGGCGTCTCGCCGCGCTCGCGGAAGTGCCGACTTTGGACGAGGCTGGTGTGCCCGGTTACCATCTGAGCGTATGGAATGGCGTGTTCACCCAATCCCGCGTACCCCAGCCAAACCTCGCCCGGCTGCAAGCCGCCTTTGAGGCCTCGATGGATGCCACGATGCTCCAACGCCTGCGCGCCAATGCGGTGGAACCCCTGATCGTGCCTTCTGCCGATCTTCCCCGCTGGCTCGCCGAGGACCAGGCGCGCTGGATGCGCATTGCCCGCGAAACCGCCATCCGTCCGGACTGATCCCGATGCGGCTTCTGGGCCACAGCAGATGGTGCTGGGTGCCGCCACGGGGGCCAGTGCCTCTGTTGAATTTGTGGCGTATCGCAGCCGCCGGACTTCGATGGGAAGGGCACAAAAGGGGTGGATCTCCCACCGATGCCCGGCGCCAGCTTTGGCCGATCGCACCATATTTGTTGCCCCAGGGACCAGCCTCGAACGCGGCCAGGGCGGCCTAGGCCGGGGCGGCGGCGCGTTAAATGTCCTTCAGTGCCGCGGCCATAGGCTTGAGGCCCTTCCAGGAGCCGAAGTCCAGGCTGTGCCGCAGCAGTTGCACAGTACAGGTCTGCACTATCGCCCCGGGACACAGCCCTGCAGCCTGCGACTATGGCCAACAGGACATCCCCGATGCCGCGGGCACGCAACCCATGACGAAACCGCTGGCAGTGCGTGCAGTCAACCGGCCCGTTCGCCCGACACATGGCCAAACCCATGGAACGCGCGACGTTGGCTCGTCAAAGCGGAGTTGCACGACAAGTTGGTTGGCTTGTCATCGGTATGCAAAACCGAAAACATGGTTATCGTTGTTTCCATGCGATGAACGAACGCGTTCAGGCCACAAACGCCCAGTGGCGGGATATCATGGGCCTGCACGCTCTTCGCATGACCGACGGCTCGTTAATGCAACCGGAGAGGATGATTATGGCTCGATCCAAATGGCCCCTGGGCCGCCGAGTGTTCTTGGGTGCCAGCACTGCTGCGCTGGCCACTCCAGCCATCGCCCAGCAGCGAGCCGGGCGAGCGGATCGCGTGATCTTCGGCATCGGCCTCTCCGCACCTTTCGCGCCTTATGTTGCGCTGGTCGAGCGCGGGATCGGCACGAAGTATGGCATTCGCGCCGAATATCGTGTCTTCGAATCCTCCATCGGCGGAATGGAAGCAGTGGTGACGGGCAATGCCCATGTTGCCTTTGGAAGTGAGCTTTCCGCGTTGCGCCCACGCGCATCGGGCGCTCGTATCCTGGGTGTCGGGCGCCCGCTGATTTCCGACAAGGACATCGGCATCGGCGTCAATTCCACTATCCAACGGCCGGAGGATTTTCGCGGCAAGCGCGTGGGCATGATCCGTGGCACTGCGGCCGATTATCTGTTCCATCTGTTCTGTCAGCGCCATGGTCTCACCGAGGGCACAGGCCCGAATGATATCCGCGTGCTTGCGGTCCAGGCGCCCGAATGGGTGCCGGCCCTGCAGCGTGGTGACATCGACGCATTTTTCGGATGGGAGCCCTGGCTCACGCGCCTGCCCACGATCGTGCGTGGCGCCCGCGTCTACGCCTACTCCTCTGAGGATAACCTCTATCAGCTCTGGTACACGATGGTGTTCCGCGAGGAATGGGCGCGCGAGGATCCCGACAGTGCCGGGGCCACCTATCGGGCCGTGGCGGAAGCCATGGAGTGGGTCAACTCCAACCGCGAGGAGGCGGTACAACTCGCCGCACGCACATTCCGCACGCCCGTCGCCGACATGCGGGTGCAGATGGCGGGCAACAATTATGTGCTCGATACGAAGCGCGACCACCCTGTCCGCATCAAGCAGGTTGCCGCCTGGGCAAGGCAGCGCAACCTGATCAATGTCGAAAACACCGACCGCTTGGTCGATGAATACTATTATTCGGACATCGCCAAGCAATACGCTCCGCAACTGACCGATTTCTGATCGCGATGTCGTTCATTGCGTTTCGGGAAGTAGGCTTCCGTTATGGCGAGAAGGAGGATGCCGGCAATAGCATCCTCCGCGGCCTCAACCTGGAGATCGCCCGTGGCACCTTCTACGTGCTGCTTGGCCCTTCGGGCTGCGGCAAGACGACCGCTCTGAACCTTCTTGCGGGGTTTGAAACACCGAGATCGGGCTCCGTGCTGGTCGAGGGGCGGCCGGTGCAGCAGCCGGGCATGGACCGCGTGGTGATTTTCCAGGGGGATGACAGTCTCTACCCTTGGCTGACCGCGCTCGAAAACGTTGAATTCCCGCTGCGCATGACAGGACGAGGTGCTGCCGAACGCCGCAACCGGGCCGAGGCCTGGTTGGCGCGCGTTGGCCTCGCCAATCACGCGGCGAAGTTTCCGCACCAGCTTTCCGGGGGCATGAAGCAGCGCATCCAGATCGCACGCGCACTCGTGTGTGATGCGCCTGTCCTGCTCATGGATGAGCCCTTCGGGGCGCTGGACGCACAGACGCGGACGATCCTGCAGGATGAGCTGGTCGATATCTGCGCCGGTTCCGGTGCGACGGTGCTGTTCATCACGCACGACATCGCCGAGGCGATCATCCTTGCCGATCGCATCGGCGTGATGCGCGCCGGGCCAGGCAGCGCCGTCAAGGACGAGTTCGAGCTTGATCTCCCGCGACCTCGCAATCGCGGCAGCGTGGAATTCGCCGCTGTTTATGATCGAATCCAGCGCGTCTTGGGCGAGGAAGTCCAGAAGGTGGTGATGCGCGAGGCGGCGGCGTGAGCACCGCCATCGCCAAGCTCTCCGGCCAGGGCTTTGCGCATCATCTGACGTGGCTTGTGTTGCGTGTCCTTCCCTTCGTCGGGATGATCCTCCTGTGGGATTTCGCCTCCCGCGCTTTCGACGTTCCGGTGTTGTTTCCAGGTCCGCTCACCACCTGGAACAAGGCGGTGGAACTCATCGCCGAGGGCCAGTTGCAGGCGGACATTCTGATCAGCCTGTGGCGCATCGCGATCGGTTTCGTGCTCGGTTCGCTGCTCGGCATGACGCTCGGGCTGATGATGGGATTGTCGCGCCCCATCGCCGATACCCTGGGTCCCTTCGTCCATACGCTGCGGTTCATAGGACCCATCGCCTGGATTTCAGCCGTCATGATGTGGTTCGGGTTGGGCGAGACCTCGAAGGTCATCCTGATTGTCTACACGACGACCTTCGTTGTGCTGATCAGCACCATGATCGGCGTGTTGACCGTACACCCCAACAAGTTGCGCGCCGCCCGGGTGTTCGGCGCCACCGGCTTCCGTCTCTTTGCGCACGTCACCTTGCCGGCCGCGTTGCCCCATGTCCTGACGGGCGCGCGGCTCGCCATGATGAATTCCTTCATGACCATCATCGCAGCCGAGATGGTGGCAGCCCGGCAAGGGCTTGGCTTCCTGATCTTCAATTCCCGGCAATGGATGGAGGTCGATGCGATCTTTGTCGGCATGATCACGCTCGGCCTGCTCGGGCTGCTGGCTGACCGGCTGATGGCCCTGTTGACGCGGCTGCTGTTCCGCCGCTTCCGGCCGGCGGACGCGTGAGCGTGCGCATATCTCGCGGCGTGATGCGCGGCAGCGGTGCCGTCCTGCTGTTTCTGGTCGCATGGGAAATCGCGGGACGCACAATCTTCGTTCCCGCCGTGCTGCCAGCGCCAAGTGCGATAACCGCGGAGGGCTGGGCAAGATGGCTTTCGGGAGCGCTGCAATGGGATGCGCTGATGAGCGCCTCTCGCCTTGCTGTGGGCTTCACCGCCGGCAGCCTGCTGGGGGCCTTCCTTGGATTGCTGTTTGGGGCCTTCGCCCCCGTGCGGCGCATCCTGGAGCCCTTGGTGCAGTTCCTTCGCTTTATCCCACCGATCGCTTGGCTGACGCCGGTCCTGATCTGGTTCGGCATCGGTGAGGAGGGCAAGTGGGTCCTCATCACCTACACCACGACCTTTATGGTCCTGCTCAACACACTTGCGGGTTTCGCCGAACAGCATCGCGACCGGATGCGTGCTGCGCGGGTCTTTGGCGCCGGATCATGGGACATATTCCTGCATGTTCGCTTGCCTGCTACGGTTCCATGGATCCTGGGCGGGATGCGCATCGGGATGGGGAATTCCTTCCAGACGCTGATCGTTGCGGAGATGCTGGCTTCAAACGAGGGCCTGGGTCAGTTGATCCTTAATAGCCGTCTGCAGCTTTCCACGGAGGGGATGTTTGTGGGGATCGCGGGCATTGCGGTTCTGGGCATTCTGGCTGATTCGGCGTTTCGGGCCGCGACGCGAAGACTGTTCCATCGATATCGTCTGGGCTGGTAGGTTCCTCTGACCGAACTGGCGGCGGCCAATAGGGTTGACTGGTCCTTTCTGCGGAGACACCTGAGTGTAACGCTGCTGGCGCCGGATGTGGTTGAGGCAATCCTCGAGGGGCGCTGTGATGCCGGCCTGCCGAGCCTGCTTCGCCTCCTTCCGGCGGTCTGGCATGAGCAGCCCAGCGCCTTGGCCTCCTGCTGCAGGCTGGGTTTGCCGTAGTCGAACAATCTCAAAGGGACATCCGGCGTTTCGTCTGAAGGGATTGCCATCTGGCGTCCCGAACAACGACCAGACCCCGGGAACCCAGATCGCGCATAAAGAATCGGTAACAATGGCTGCGGCGTCCGGGGCAATCGGGGCTTGTCGAGTTCGCCGATCCAGGCGATTTCTATCTTATGCATGTCCGTCAGGTTACCCTGACGACAGAAGCCGAGGCCGCTGAGGAAACCTGCATCCATGACGCGATTGATGGTGGCTTTCTTCTGCTCCGGCTTTGCCGCCCTGCTCTGCCAGATCATCTGGCAACGCATGCTCGGCGTCTTCGCGGGTTCCGACACGGTCTCGGCCGCATTGGTCGTGGGCGCATTCCTGGCGGGGCTTGGCCTGGGCTCCATCATCGGTGCGCGCCTGGCAGACAGGCTGTCGCCATATCGCGCCCTGTTGGGCTTTGCGCTGTGCGAGGCCGGGGTTGCGGTGTGTGCGCTGATCTCGAAATTTTTTCTTTATGATTTCATCGCGATCGGCCTCGCAGATTTCGTACAGCAGCCGGCCGCGATCTTCGCTCTCTGCTTTGCCGGCCTCGTGATCCCGACGACCCTGATGGGCGCCTCGCTCCCCTTGCTCGCCCGCGCCATCGCCACCGATCTGGCAACGGTCGCAAGCCGCATCGGCACGCTGTACAGCCTGAACACCTTGGGCGCCGGGCTGGGTGCGCTGATCGGCGGCTGGTTCATCATGGGCAGCTTGGGTTTTGTTGCGTCCCTGATCTTTGCGACAGGGCTGGACTTGCTGGCCGCGGGCTTGGCGCTGACCCTGCTGCCGGGGCTTTCGCGCGAGACGCCAGCCGCCCCCGGCCGCAGCGCCGCCCGGGCGCCGGAACCGTTCGGCGGCATGGCCCTGTGGTGCCTGCTGGTGTTTCTCTCGGGCTATGTGATCGTCGCGCTGGAGATCATTTGGGTCCGGATGCTGGGCCAGATGGGCCAGTACCACGCCTATCTCTTCCCGACGGTGCTGGGCGTCTTCCTGCTGGCGGATGGGCTTGGCATGTCGCTCGCAGCCCGCATGGTGCGCCGCATGGCCGATCCGCGCCCGGCCTTCTTCCTGACGCAGGGGGGCGGCTTCGTCTTGGGGGCGGCCCTGCTCGGCCTGCTCTGGTGGATCATGGGCCTGCCAGCGTTCAGCGATGTGATGGCGGTGGATTTCGACCGCTTCGGGCCGTTCCATATGACCGTCTCGACGCTGATCATCGTGGCGGTTGTTGCCCCGCCTGCCTTCATCATCGGCATGACCTTCCCCTTCGTGCAGCGCGCTGTGCAACAGGACCTGGCAACCGTCGGCGCGCGTGTCGGCTGGGTGCAACTGGCCAATATCCTGGGCAATGCGGCAGGTTCCATCGCGACGGGGCTGCTGACCTTTCATCTCTTCGGCATCATGGGGACACTGCTGCTGCTCGCCCTTCTCTCTCTGGTGCTGCTCGGCTTCTGGGTGATGCCGGCGCGGGCATCGCGGCCGGCTACACTGGCGCTAGGCGGCCTCACGGCGGCGATTGCGCTGATGGTGCCCGGCAATGAGCGCTTCTGGTCGCGTATGCATGGCCTGCCGGCCGGGTCCGCATATGCCTGGGGCGAAGACCGCTCCGGCGTTGCCTTCTGGCGTGAGCGCGGCGAGGGCGAGGGGCGCGCACCAGGGCGCTTCTTCATCATGGGGCACGGCCAGGGCTTCGTGCCGTTCCTCGACACGCATATCGTGCTCGGCATGCTCGGGCCGCTCATTCACCCCGCCCCAGAGCGGGTGCTGACCATCGGGGTGGGCTCCGGCGGCACGCCTTACGGTGCCACGGTTAACCCCGCCACGCGCGAGATTCGCGCCATCGAGTTGATCCGGCCCGTGCTGGACGTCCTGGATGAAATCGCGCGGGAACGGCCGGAATCGGGCGTGGCCGCCCTCATCGCGGACCGGCGCGTCAGCCTCGAATATGGTGATGGCCGGCGCGCATTAACGCGCGGCGAAGGCCTGTATGACGTGATCGAGGCCGATGCGATCCGCCCGCAATCCTCGCATTCAGGGCTGCTCTACAGCGCTGAATTCCTGGGCCAGGTGCGCGGGCGCCTCGCCCCCGGCGGCCTCTATGTGCAATGGGCGCCGACCTGGCGCGTGGTGGACACCTTCACTGCCGCCTTTCCGCATGTGGCACTGCTGCGGCCGGTGAATGTGTTGATCGGCAGCGACAGCCCGATCCCGCTCGACCAGGCGGCGTTGCTCGCAGCCCTGCGCCGACCAGGGATGATGGAATTTGTGCGGCGCGGCAATCCGCGGGACACGGACCTGACCAAACTGGTCGATGGCGAGATCACGGTCTGGACTCCCGCGACGCCGCGCGTGGCGGCGCCGCTGACCGACCTGTTCCCGCGTGACGAATTCTTCCTCAACCACGTCCATCTCGGGACCAGCGTGCCGCGGCGTTGATCCGGTTGTTTCCTTTGGCGGCATCCGTTCCGACAACGGGCCGGAGTTTGCCGCCAAGGCATTGCGTAGCAGGCTAGGTTGGGGTGAGGGTGACAGTATTGGTGCCGCAACCAGCATCACGATTCGAATGCAGTTGGCGATACGGCACCGGCCGGGCAGTAATAGCCGATCTATTCGATGATCAGCAGTCGCTATGCGCTCACCGTGCGGTGTAGCACCTCTTTCATCGAGGCCGTGCAGTTCGGTGGCGTCACCTGACAGATCGTGCGTGCCTGGCTGCTGCGTTTGAACGCCGTGGGCCCGCGCGGCCTGATCGACCGAAAGCTGGCAGGGCAGGCACGAATGCTCACCGCGCAGCGCCGCCAAGCGGTGATGGCAATCATCGAAAGCGGCCTCACTACTGCCATCCATGGCGTGGTGCGGTGGCGGCTGGCCCTGTCATATCTGGGGCGCCCCTTCCAATCTGACGCGAGGTGCTGGCGCCACTCAGCATATCGATGAGCGTCACACCCTTGCATCGCTGCCGCTGTGCGGCGGGGTGTCGGCCAATCGCTGCCACCAATGTTTTCTGCTATCTGAGATCTTGTGCTCCCGCCCTACGATCTCGCCTGGAAGGAATTTTGGTATGCGGGAATTGCACCATGCCCGCATTATGATCCCCTCCTGCTTGTGCCCACGGGCGGTAGCTTCAAACCGGACAATCCTCACCCGATAAAGGCGTAGTCATATCCCTCGATGACGCCATAGATCGGCGTGGGCAGTTGCGCCTGGGTCATACCGGTGAAGGTGACCGATGTGTCGATCACGCCATTGCC
>Ga0114972_10000779_pt1 | contig 24006 bp, 16 predicted proteins | sample M_140807_EF_Meta_FD_87354 | JGI IMG/M metagenome (GOLD analysis project Ga0114972, IMG submission 87354) | Freshwater microbial communities from Lake Montjoie, Canada to study carbon cycling - M_140807_EF_MetaG | ecosystem: Environmental > Aquatic > Freshwater > Lake | place: Lake Montjoie...
CAAAACCAAAAGTCTTCGGGAAAGAATCATAAACCACCTCAGGGATTGGTGGGGAGGGGCAATGTATGTTTCATGGCAGCCAAATCTGCCGAATATCCCCAAGCTCAAACCCTGCCTTTATCCTAAACCCGTAATTCACCCGGTCAACAAACCCGGACCGGGCAAACTTGGGAATTGGGTCAAAGTGATCGGCTGGGGGAGCTTATCCTAGCCCAGTTCCACATCCCAGTAGGCATTGGACAGGAACATGTGCCAGGATTCGTATTTCTTGTTGGACAATTTTTGATTGAGCAACGGGCTCCGTTTGGGGCGTTCCGGTTTGCGAATTAGTGCCATGTTCGCCTGCTTGGGAGTTCGGCCCCCTTTGCGAACATTACATGGAACGCAAGCACAAACGATATTTTCCCAACTGCTCACGCCACCCTGGGTCCTTGGGACGACATGGTCGAGGCTCAAATCGGAAGTGGAAAACTTTTTGCCGCAATATTGGCAAAGGTTTCCGTCCCGGGCGAACAGGTTTCGCCTGTTGAATTTGATGCTTTGTCGGGGAATACGGTCATACTCCAATAGCCGAATCACCCTGGGAACCTGGATTTCACAGGTTACCGTCCGAATCCAATCGTCATCGACCTGGCGAAAATTCCGGGCGCGGTAATCGCTAACCTGGCGCCAAGTGTCAAAGTTATAGGTTGCGTATTGCCCATCCTCGAAGCTTACAACTTCGGCCTGATCACGCAAAAGCAGGGAAAACGCCCTTTTAACGGGGATGATGTGAACCGCCAGGAATAGGCGATTCAATACGAGGACACTCGCCTCCAAGGCGTTGTGAACAGCTTGGGCATATGGGTCGCCCAAACTTATTTCATGCGCTGCTGCCATGCCCATCAGGGGCCTTTGTGCCCCCGCTCCGAAGGTTTGGGGTCAGGAACAATACAGCCGAATCTAAAATAAATCTTAGGGATCTGATCCTTTGTCCCAACACTTTTTTCCATTTGTTCAGGTTTCTTGATCAAATTTGTGCAATTCTTCACAAATGGAGTGGTCTGAAATTTCGCTCCTGCCCAAAATAGTCCCAATATCCCCGTCCCAGGGTTAAAATCCCCGTCCCAGGGTTAATCATGGCACCCCCATCAGATTCCATCGGCTCCGATTCCCCGGTTGACCCCTCAATCGTTCCACCAGGAACCGCAGTCCTTCCGGCTTCTCCCGAAGATATTTTGGAGATTCTCCTAGGTCATGGGCTCATCGACCAGGATGAGGCCAAACAACTGAAGGCTCCCCTCAACGAAAAACAAACCACCGATGCAAGTCGACTGATTCGAACCGTGGTCAAGCTTGAGGGGATCACCAAAAACCAGGCACGCCGAGTCTTCCGCGACCTGGCAAGTCTTCGAGAGCAGAAGATCCCGGGTTATATTCTTCTGGATAAATTGGGAAAAGGGGCGGGCGGCACGGTTTATAAGGCTAAACAGATTTCCATGAACCGGGAGGTCGCGATCAAGCTCCTTCATGGTCGATTGGCACGCAATCCCGACTACCTCCAACGCTTTGTCAAAGAGGCCCATGTCGCCGCCCGATGCAGCCACAACAATATCGTTCAGGCGATCGATGTCGGTTCCGCGGGCGGGCATCACTTTTTTGTTATGGAACTGATCAAGGGACAAACCATCGCAGAAATGCTTCAGGGCCCCAAAAAGATCTTTGGGGAAAAAGAAGCCACGGAAATCATCCTTCAGATTGCCCACGCTCTGGACCATGCTGCCCGGCGCGGCCTGGTTCACCGTGATATCAAGCCTTCCAACATCATGCTCACCTCCGAGGGTGTTGCAAAATTGGCGGACCTTGGTTTGGCCAGGGAAGCGACGGACCAGGAGGCGATCGAACGCGAGCGTGGACTGACCATAGGAACGCCCTATTATATTGCGCCCGAGCAGATCCGTGGAAAGGACGATGTCGATACCCGTGCCGATATCTATTCCCTTGGCGCAACTTTTTACCACATGGTGACCGGTCAACCCCCATTTCAGGGGGGCAATGTGCACGAGGTTCTGGAAAAGCACCTGAAGGAAGCCCTTGTGCCTCCTGATCATCTCAATCCGAAACTTTCCTCGGGTGTGGGTGAGGTGATCGAAATCATGATGGCCAAAAACCCCAAAGCCAGGTACCAGAAACCCGAGGACCTGATCATTGACCTGGAGTGTCTCCTCAATAACGAACCACCAAAATTGGCGCGCCAGCGGATCAAGGCTGCGGATCTGGACTCGCTTGCCGAGGGTGAGTCCTATTCCGAACATGGTGAGGGGCCGTCTGAAATGCCCGGATGGGTCATTCCGTCCCTGGCGGGCCTGGGCGGTGCCTTAATTTTAAGCTTGCTCGCGAATCTGTTGTTGGCCCTGAAAGGCAGAGGCTAGGGTATACCAACTTGGCGGTGGCGGGAATCAATTGTCTTTGTGGTCGATTTTGTACGCGCCTTCGCCCCCCTGGTGTTTGCGACCATGCCACCAGTTGAGCGCCACCCTTGAGGGGAACCACCGGCCCGCGTAATCCCAACCCCAGGTGCCTTCGTCATGGGTGGGAGCCTCGCTTTTTCGAAAATTGCGCGCGAGGAGGGCCGACGCCCCTCCTCCAATCTGGTGGCCGATATTATTTTCACCCTCTTGGGAGATAGCGAATGAGTGAATTTCTTCCGGGCGACCCGCTCGCGAAGGGTCGTTATGGGACTTTCGTTCGAGAAATGCCCTTTGGCATCCGGAAACAATCACAAGTCCCGCCAGAAGGAGTCCGGAATCTAGGCGCAATTTACCCAACGATTCCCCCTTCCGGATTCCGGTTGAATTTGCGGTAGGGGAGACGAATTCCAAGGACTCGGTAATTGTCCGCCCGGAGGCCGTTGACAGGGTCGTATCCAAGGATCCCTTGCGAGGTGACAACATCGTCCTGGTCGACACCATCTCCCGAGACACCATAACCTCCGAGGAGGGTGGAACCGGAATAGACTCCGCTTGAACCGGGGAAGAATACAACGCCGTTCTGGTTGGCGATGTTGGTGGGGTCGCGGAAGTTGGCGGCGGGATGGAAAGCGGAATAGCCTTGAACGCTTTGGAATGCTGTGCTGGGGAGGCGGGGACCAGCCTGGCCGCCTGTGCTGAGGCTGGTTCCACCATCATTGAGAATCGAAAATGGCCCAGGGGGGAGTCCATCAACACCTTCCGGATAGCGGGGAAGGCTCAAATATCGGATGGTGCGATTTGTAAAAGCGACTCCGGCGGTCAGTCCCGGGGCTGTGTCGATAGGCTGAAGCTCCGCCGGGTTGTTGTAGTAGGCAAGGTTTCGTGCCTTGGCCACGGCGACATCGATCGAAAATACCGTCGAGTCGGGAGTGCGATACAGACCGACGATATTCCCGTCCCGGTCGCTCACAGCGAAAACCATTTTGGCGGGTGTGCTTGAGGGGGAAGAACCGGAAGGATTGGAACCCACCCGAATTGCCGAGCGGGTGCGCGATTGTTGGGCGATCCCGTCCTGAATGAGTTGATTGACCTGAGCCGCGGTGATCCCCACGCCATCGTGGGGGGTGACAAGCCATCCCTCGGGAACAGGTTTTCCATTTTGGAGTGTAACCGCGGGATTGGTTGTGACCTGAAGGTTGGTCCCGCTGTTAGGATCTCCCAGCCCCAGGGTTCTCCCAAAGTTGACAAGGTTGGTGGGGCCCTGGGTTCCGCCCGGACCGAAGAGGTCAAGCGTGATTCCCACAAGGTCGATACGGGCCAGGGAAAGCGGAATAGGTGAAGCCTGGATCCCCGGGGTGGGGGCAATTCCCCCCAATGAACCGATCTCAAACCCACCCGCGCCACCCACCGCCGCGAAAGCGACATATTCCGCCTCGAAAGAGCGATCAGGAAGCGCGGGGTTGTAAGTTGTCCCGAGGGCCGAGTTTTCCTCTGTGGCAAAACCGGTTTTGCCGGGATAGAAGACACCTATGCCGCCAACCATTTGTCCGTTTTTGTAGATGGGAATGCCACCAGGTAGCGTCGCCAAACCGCGGGCCTGGGCATTGGGCACGAGACCGGAGATATAGCCATACGATTCCGGAGCGGCGAGGGCTTGACCTGGCGGAATGAAGGCGGGATTGATGTTGAAACGGGAGGGGAGGATAATGTCGTCGCCTGTCCCTTTTTGTCCATCTGGCCCGGGGTGGACGATGCTATCGCGGTTGGTGTATTCAATCGCAAAAAGATCGACTTGTGGAGTGTTTTTGATGTTGGGTGGAAAGTGCCCGGCGATGCCAACAGGGGCAACGAAACCTGGGCCCTGAAGGGTGGGATCCGTCACGCTTGGATTGGAATCGATCGTGCGCTGGGGCATGGTTGTCTGGCTGATGAATTGGACCGTGCGCGAGGTGAGAGGCGATTGGTTGTTTCCAAAGAAAGCACCCGTCCGGGCTTTCGCGAGGGCGCCATCGACGGCGAAGACGAGGTTGTTGGTGTTTCCCGTGATCAGGGGGGAGACGCCTGCTTCGACTCGCAGCCCCAAAAGTACCCCATTGCGATCGACAATGGCAATAATCGCGTCGTTCGAGGCGGTCGCGGCGGACGCCCGTTTGAGAATACTGGCGACTTCCGCCTGGGCAAGGACTTCCTGGACCAATGAAGGGGAAGGTACCGCGGGCAGGGTGTTAACGATGGTGTTACCAGGAATAGGTACCGCGGTGTCGGTCGGCTTGACATTAAAAAGGTGAGTGGGAGCGGACCCGGGATTGAAGGCTGTCGGGCCGGATCCGGCGAAAAGCTTGTCTATCCCCGTGCCTCCGAAGAGGGTTGTGGCACCAGAGCCACCACGCAGGACATCATTTCCTGTGCCACCGTCCAGGGTGGCGGGAAGATTGAGTTTTGAATCGACCTGAATCGAGTCATTACCCGCGAAAGTTTGCACCGTCAATGAGGAAACCGCGGGGGCGGGAAATGAGGCGACAACTTTCGCCGCATCCTGAATCAAAATACGGTTGGTGGAGGAATCGAGGCGAATCTGGACCACATCCCTTTGGGGGGAACCGCTGACCTGAAGGATCCCCGCGCCCAATGTTGCGGTTACCGCGGGAAGGCTTCGTTGTTCGAGGCTCTCCAGGTTGAGTGTGGAACCCAACGGTTTTTTGGTGTTTGTCCGGGAAAAAAAACTTTGGATCATGAACCAACCCCGGAACAACAGGATCCGACCTGTGCCTGATGGGAAAAATATCCGAGGTACGGATTCTCATAACTCTCATCGGTTCTTTTCGGGTGGCAAAATCAGCAAAAGTGTCACAATTGATTGAATCCATAAAGTCTTCCCAGCTTTCCAGACGATCTGAAAGACATTTATAGATCCAGGAATTTGGTCAATTTTGCAAGGAAAGGAACTCGTTTTTGCGCGGAATCCTGTTCCAAATTTGGCTTTCGCTTCTTGTGGGAATGACCCAGAGTGGTGAAGTCATTTGGGCACAAGGAGGCCCCTCGAATCCATCCTATCATTCCGATAGGCCATCTGGTTCGCCATCTAATACGCCATCTGGGTCGCCCTCTTTGCGTTCACCCTCTTCGGGTTCCATTGGGATGCCCGGCCAAAGCGGTTTTTCGCCCCCTTTTCCACCGCCTCCAAACGATCCGGGGGCTGGAGTGGACAATGGGAACACCCCCGGGCCGAAACCCTTTATTTTGGATGAGATTTTTCGGGAAAAGTCGTTGATTCCTCCGGGATTTACAGGGCGTTCCGGGATCTTGCCGACCGAGGGGCCGTCCCCCGATGGTCATTTTGTGCCTGTCGAGGATCGATGGCGAGTTGGATTTCCCGAATGGGACCGGGGTGGCAAGGATCACCCTTGGTATCAGGAATACACCTACGACTTGGGTCAGTGGTGGGATCCCTACCGCCAGAATATACTCAAAGCCGATTACCCGATTTTTGGCCAGAATACCTTCCTTGATCTGACAATTACCAGTTTCACGATCATTCAACCAAGCACTGTTCCCTCACAGACGACCCCATTTGAAAGCACGGCGCGACCATACACCGACAATTTTTTTGGGAATCCCAACCAACTGGGAACCCAACAGTTCATCTCCATGGGGATAGACCTTTTTCATGGGGACACCTCATTTCGGCCGGTGGATTGGCGATTCAAGCTCACACCCATTTTCAACGCCAATGTTCTGAGCACGGAGGAGTTGGCGCAGGTCAATCCGAATATCCGCCGGGGGACCCAGCGCGAACGCACCTACATGGCCCTGGAGGAGTGGTTTCTCGAAAAAAAGATAGCGGATTGGGGACCGGATTACGATTTCACATCTGTCCGGGTGGGATCGCAGTTTTTTAATTCCGACTTTCGCGGTCTTGTTTTTAACAATATTAACCGCGGGGCGCGGTTGTTTGGATCGCTCAACTCCAACCAGGATCAGTACAATCTGATTTATTTCAACATGATGGAAAAGGACACCAACAGCGGACTCAACACCTTTGATAACCGGAACCAGCAGGTCGCCGTCGCGAACTGGTTTCGTCAGGATTTTCTCTATCCGGGCTACACCATGCAGGGGAGCTTTCACTACAACCACGATGATCCAACATTCCTTTTTAACAACAACAATTTTTTGGTTCGTCCTGATCCGGTCGGAGTTTATCAGCCTCATACGCTGGATGTTTTTTATCTGGGTGTCGCCGGGGATGGGCACATCGACCGAATCAATGTCAATCATGCGCTTTACACGGCGTTGGGAAGCGACACCCGAAACCCATTGGCCAATCAGGCCCAATCGATCACGGCGTTCATGGGGGCGCTTGAGCTTTCCTATGATCGTGACTATACGCGCTTTCGGGCATCCTTCTTTTATGCCTCGGGAGACGGCAATCCCAACAACAGCCATGCGACGGGTTTTGATTCGATCTTTGACAGGCAAAATTTCGCGGGCAGTTTTTTCAGTTGGTGGGGACGCAACCGCCTGCCCCTTTTTGGAGTGGGTCTCAAGCAGGAATTCAGTTTGCTTCCGGATTTGCGATCCAGCAAAACCCAGGGGCAAAGCAACTTCGTCAATCCGGGCATCCAACTCTTTGGGCTGGGTGTGGACATCGATGTGACTCCCAAACTGAAGGTGGTCAACAACATGAACTTCATGTGGTTTGACAAAACGGCGGCGCTTGAAACTTTTGTCTACCAGGGACAGATCGCGCGCCAGATCGGAACCGACCTGAGTGTGGGCCTGGAATACCGGCCGACTTTAAGCAACAATGTCCAGTTTGCAACCGGGGTGAACACCCTGATCCCGTGTGACGGGTTCAAGGATCTTTACAACAATTTTGGGACAACGGCTCCCTTGCTTGTATCCGCGTTTTTGCAAATGACCGTCCAGTATTGATGCCCGGGACGGTCCTGTTAAAAAGCACAAAAAACATAATTTAATGGGGTATAATCCACCGGAAGTGGTAATCTGCCCCCACCGGGATTGAAAATTCATGGTATTGTTCGAACGCAATAGTAGATGATCAGATCGGGATTCTGGGTTTTGGCGGGTCGATTTTTGTACAATGAAATGGACGGCTGGACTGATTGCCAAAGGCGGGGATTTTTCCCGTTGGCCACCAGGGAAAAGACGGCTTCGCGAGTTCCAGGAGTGCAATCCAAAACCGCCAAACAAACCAGTTTCATCATCCGAAAAGCCAATACTTTCAAGGGATCCGGTACTCATGGCTGACCTGGTCAACATCAAGATTTTTGAGGACAAGAAACTGATCAGGTCTCTTGATGTGAGATTGCCTGTGGTATTGGGCCGCCAGGCGGTCCCCGAGGCGGAGCTATATACTGTTTTAGAAGATCAAAATACTCGCAAGATCAATATTGCCCGGCTGGGCGAAACCACCGTGGGCCGGTCCCATCTTCGTATCGAGCCCCTTCCGATCAACGCGGTGGCCATCACCAATATCAACACCAACCGTGCCGTCCATATTGTGGACAAGGCCAATCTCACCCCGGGCGCATGTTACCACTCGGAGCTGCCCACGGTGGTGACTTTTGAAAAGCAGGGGCGAAGGCACATCATCATAAGTGATGAGGGCAGCCAACTGATGAGCATGTCGAGTGGAACAATTCCGCCCGGCGCGATGAACTCCGGAAGTTCCCAGATAAGCATCTCGAGTTTCCGCAAGCTTACACGCGATTCCGTGGAGAGGGTCGAGATTCTTGGATGGCTCGACAGGCTAATGGATGTGCTCCAATCGGCCGCGGATTCCGACCATTTTTTTTCGCGCGCGGTCCAGGCGGCCCTTGAGATGGCGGAACTGGACCAGGTTCTGCTTCTTCTTTATGATGGCTCATCCTGGCTCACCAAAACAAGCGCCACGGCGCCCGGGGCAACCACCGCCATCCAGGCGCCAAGTCGGCGTATTCTTTCCATTATTGTGGATGAAAAAAGAACCTTCTGGCAATTGATTCCGCCGCAATCCCAGATCAACCAAAGCCTTGCGTATGTTGATTCGGTGATCGTGGCACCGGTCCTGAGCAGCGGTGGCAATGTGATCGGCGCCATTTATGGGGTGAGGCTGGCGGGACCCTTGCGCCCGGATCTGACGGTTTCGGAGGGGGTCCGCGAGCCAATCAGTGAAATCGAGGCGAGGCTTGTCGAGCTTTTGGCCAAGGGAGTCGCGGCGGGCATCGCCCGGATGGAACAGGAAAAACAAGCGGTGGCAGCCAAGGTTCGTTTTGAGCAATTTTTCACCCCGCAACTGGCCAATCAATTGGCCAGCATCCCCGACTGGGACAAAGGTCGTCAGGCCAACATCACCGCTTTGTTTGTGGACATCAAGGATTTCACAAAGCTGAGCGAACATCTGGATCCTTCACTGACCATTCGCTGGATTCAGGATTCCCTCAACCTTCTCTCGGAGTGCGTGCTCAATTGGGGAGGCGTGTTGGTCGATTATATCGGCGATGCGATTCTCGCGATTTGGGGCGCTCCCGGCGAGCAGCCCGATCACGCCGAGCGGGCTTGCCGCGCCGCCTTGGACATGGTCGCTTGCCTTGACACCCTAGGGCCAAGATGGGAAGCGATTCTCGGCGAAAAAATGCAACTTTCGATCGGAATAAACAGCGGCATGGCCCAGGTGGGCAACACCGGCTCCAGGCAAAAATTCAAATATGGGGCCCTTGGGCCCACGGTAAATCTTTGTTCAAGAATTCAGGGAATCAACAAACGATTGGGAACCCGGATCCTGATTTCCGAGGCCACGGAGAAGAAACTACCTCCCGAGATCCTTACAAGGCGGGTCGCTTCGGTTTTGCCCAACAATTTTGACACTCCGGTCGTTTTGCACGAAGTCTTTCCAGCCGGCCAGAATTCCTGGCCGCGCTGCAAGACCGACTACGAAAAAGCACTGTCCCTTTTCGAGAAGGGGGAGTTTCTCCTTAGCGCGAGCATGCTTGGGAATTTCCGTGTGGAGCATCCCGATGATGGACCGGCGCTGCTTTTGCTTTATCGGGCGGTGAGGGGCATGGTCGAGGGGCGCGAGGGCAACCACCCCCTTTGGGTGTTCCGGAACAAATAAACTGCACAAAAAAGATAGGGTTTTAAAATAATCCAACAACCCGCTTTCAAATCCTTTGGGCGAAACAAAACCTTAGCCTGTTGCAGTCTTCGATGATCATCTCGCGGCAGGCGTATTTGCGATCCACGGGTCCTTCGACGATCCTCACGCCTTTGGACAGGAACTCCTGCGCAAGGTTGTCGACCTGGTCTGTCCAGACATAGGCATTGCATCCCAAACCACCTGCCGGGCGGGTAATTGATGCCGGTTCGTGTGCCAATCCAATCTGAAAAACGATGTAATCCCGCCTGATATGGACAAAAACCGGGGGATCGAGGAAGTACTCACCAATTTCAAAGCCCAAAAAATCGCGGTACCATTCGGCGGTTATCCTGACATTATTGACCCAAAATTGGGGAAAAACGGCAATGAGTTTTGCAGAAACCGCTTTCGAATCGACTGGAGGTATGTCTCGGCTTCCCTGTTTTTCGTTTGAGATATTCATTTATTTGGTGCCAATGACCCATCCGGGCGGAGTTTGCCAATGAAATCCATCATACCTTTCTCAAATTTGTCCATTTCCATTTTCGTCCAGGCCTCAAAGGCAGCGACATTCTCCGCTTTCCCTTTGGCTTTGGCAAGCGATTCGAGGTACTGGTCAAATTCCGGCCCAGGTATCTTTTTCAGGCCAAATGTCAGGTGATAGGCAAGTATCCAGGACGCAAGGTACGCTTCACGAGAGGCCTCGCGTTCGGTTTGCCCGGAAGGATCGATTTCAGGGTTATTATTTGTGGATGCATTGCGAACCAGAAAATGATCCGGGGAGTCTGCCAAAATTTTCCGTAAGGGGGGAAATCGACCATCCCGAATGAGTTGACGGACCCCTGAAAGACGGGCCGGATCAGGCCAATCCGCCCGGATTTCTCCCGCCTCGATCAGTCCGGTTTCAAAGACTTGGGCCATCCCCTCGTTTAGCCACCGGGGCAGTGGGCGATGCTGGCGGTCATAGACCCAGTTTCCCAGGTAGGCATGGATTGCTTCATGGTTGAGGATTTGAAGCAGCCGGGTTCGTGATTGGCGTACGGCCTGGATATTTTTCTGGTCGGCATCGCGAAGCTCCCGGCGGGCTCGTGTCGCGATATCGGCGAATTCCTGTGGAATGCGGCCACCCATTGCCTTTTGGATTTCCAACTCGCGCTGGGTTAATATTCCCAGTTGCTTTGCATGATGAATTCGCAAGGCCGCGGCTTCCGACTCGATCCGGGCCAAATCGGTCCCCGCAAGGATCCTGTTCGTTAAAGGATCGTAAAAAGCGGGATGTTCCAGATTGGGTTGATCGCGGGCTACTGCCCGTAGATATCCAGCCTGGTCGGCCCAAATCCGAATGCGTGTTGGGCGACCTGGTAGCTTTGGGGGAATCAGGTTCGAAATTGCGCGAAAAATCTCCTCGAGTTGAAGGGTAACAAGTACGGCAAGGGGCTCCCGAAGGTTGGTTGTGAGGATAAAAAACTGGGAGTCAAAGGCCCAGGCGGTTTGATTGGGGTCGTCCTCCCAGGCAACCGCGGTGGGGCGAATCCCATCGATGACCAGCTTTTTGTCCGCAGGACCATCCAGTTGGCGCAGGTTGGCGAGGAATAATTCGCGTTGGCGATCGAGGTCGGAAAGTTTACGAACAAGGCTATCACGGGCCGGATCGGTAAGGCGTTTGACCGAGCGGATATCCGTTCGGGAAAAGGTTTCGGTGGAGGTGAGTGTGGGGCGCCCGCTTTTTCGGGATACCACGCGAAAACGGACCTGCGAAGGGGTTTCCTCAAGCACTAATCCGCCAAAAACACGGCCATTGGTGAGTTCCACCTGATCCAGGTCTGGGGTTGGATTTTGGGCGGAAAGGTTTGGTGATAGGAGAATTAAGAGCACAAAAGGCGAAAAGCGCCCGGTCATGACAAAGGCGCCAACGGTTGGACCCTGCCATGATTGTCACCACTTTGGTTGGCCGCCTCAATGAAGGCCATGATTTCGAGGGTTTCCAGGGGATCAACGGGGCTCCTCCTGTCGCGAAAAAAAGCGACAACCTGTTTGAGAAGTTCCCGGTAAATGTATTTGGTGGAAAGGGTGAGGGAATCGGCCCCTTTCATTCCAAATCGGGTGCAACCATATGGGGCAACACCCTGTCGAATCCCCCGGATAGTCGCGGTGCGACCGTCTTTCCAGCGCCCCGTCGCCATGTCAGCGCCTGGGGTTCTGAGGTTGACCACTTCGATGCAGCCTTTACCCATGATTGTGTAGAGAACCTCTACGGGGTGGATCCCATAGTGATATAGGCCGGGGTTCCGTTGTGGCTCCCCTTTGGATGGCTCGTGGAAAGGGCTTGGTCCATGGGAGAACGCCCCGACAGCAGCCCCGGAAGGTGTGTTGGACCGGCAAATTTGAACCAGTTCGGGAACGAATCGGAGACTGGATGACGAAAAGACCGGGGCGTTGTACTTTGCGGAAAGCTCGAAGATAGCCTTGGCTGTGTCAACTGATCCGGAGAAAGGTTTGTCGATAAAGCAGGGAATTCCGGCTTGAAGAAACGGTCGGGCTTTATCGAGGTGCATCTCGCCTTCGAGGGACTCGATGAGCATGCCGTCGACTTTGCCAAGAAGGTCGGCTGGCGTATCAACCAAAGTAACTCCCATCGCTTTGATAGCGGGGGTATATTCAGCTATACGGGATTGGGCCATCCGGGAGGAACCCGGACAAGCAAAAGAAATTTTTGCACCATCGACAAATTGGTCGGGTGTGGTTTGCAGCTGATTGAGGCGTTTGGTGAATTCGACCGCGTGGGATGTATCGAAATCGATCATTCCCAAACGGAGTGGATTAGCCATTTACGCCTCTCCCCAAACCACCGGAACCACATTCCGGTGGTAATGCTGACAAGCTCAGAATCAGTCTGTTTGGATTGTCACGCGGCGGCCACCGCGATCGAAGCGGACCAAGCCATCGGCCAGCGCGAATAGCGTGTCGTCGCGACCAATACCTACGCCACGACCGGGGTGATACCTGGTTCCGCGTTGGCGGATAAGGATCGACCCAGTGGTCACGAAAGTGCCGTCAGAAGTCTTTACGCCAAGGCGTTGGCTGTTTGAATCGCGTCCGTTCTTTACGGAGCCTTGACCTTTTTTATGTGCCATGAAAGTCCTGCCTCAACTTGCAAACAAATCTCAGATGCCAACCCCATAGTCAATCAGGGTTGACCCTGGCCGGGCGCTGCCGGCTTTTCCTGCGCGGAAGGCGCCGCTGGGGGAGTGATTCCCGCCACGGCACCAAGCTGAAGATCGGTTGCCCGATAGATCCATTGTGCCGGGGGCACGAAACGAATCTCCTCAGACTTTAGATTATACTTGTCGCCCAACCTTTTGAAGTTGATTTGAAGGGTTTTTCTTCGAACCGTTGGTTCTTTGGATGGGGGAATCGGATCTGCCAGCGCAATTCCGTTGGATAGGCCAGTAATAAAAATGCTATATTTGGCTGCGTCGGGGTCAACATCGTCCCAAATCGCCACGCCGTGAATAGGCTTGGTTGGGCCATTCTTGGTGGAAACGGGAATTGGTTCCCGGGCAATGGTCACCGAATTGCGAATCCTGAGGTAGCCCGATTCCGGGTCATCCGCATCGGCGGTAGGATCTTCGAGCTTTACGATGGCCCGTTGCGCCTTGGGAAGGATCTGGTCCTTGTGAATCGTGCCGCGGTCCTGCGTTTTCAGTTCAAATTCCGGCAGGAAGTAGCGTGGTTCACCTGTGTAGTTGGCCACGCTATATTTGAGGTACCAGCAAACGCGCTGGCCTCTGCCCGGGATATCAACCTTTACGATCCGGGGATCATTGAATTTGAAATCCAAAACCCAGATTCCAGGGGGGGTGGGATTTCGCGGATTGATCGCTGGCTTTGCTTCCTTGTCCCCGGTTGCATCGGCTGCGTTCGCCGCGCTGTTGATGTCCCCTGGGGGATCAAGCGGACTGGCGCCAGGGGCAACTTTCTTTTCATTGGGGTTGTCCGCAAGGGCAAGACCGGAAAACGCCGCCGAAACCGCACTCAAAATCACGCCCGCCAGAATCCATGTGGATCGGCTAGGTTTGAAAGACTGGCGCATGATCGACAACTCCGTGGCTTCCCATGGCCGGACCCTCTCCGGCATTCTGACAAGGAACTCGCACCCAGTCGTACACCGCGACAAGGATCAAAATCAAGCCCGACTGACAGGGTGATCCAAAAAGTTTCCTGGAGGTCGAAAATCGCGGCAAAATTAGGCCCGAAAATTTGGGTGGCCACCCCATTACCCAATGGTCAGGGAGCCCCAACTGCTTGGCTCCCCCCAATTCAACACTTATCAAGCCATCAAAGTTATAGCACACCCTTGGTCGAGGGGATTCCTTTGACCCTGGGATCGTTTTCGATGGCCTGGCGTAGCGCCCGTGCGCAGGCTTTGAACAGTGCTTCCACCAAGTGATGGGAGTTGGTGCCATAAACGGCGTCAAGGTGCAGGTTTAGCAGTCCCGCCGAGGAAAATCCACGAAAGAACTCCTCCGCAAGCTCGGCCGGAAATTGCCCGATCATCACTTGGGGAAGTTGCCCTCGAAATACCAGGAATGGGCGTCCGGAAAGGTCGATCGCCGCCGTGGCGAGGCTTTCGTCCATCGGGACTACTGCGTGGCCGTATCGGCGTATGCCCGCTTTGTCCCCTAGCGCCTGGACCAAAGCCTTGCCCAAGGCGATGCCCGTGTCCTCAACCGTGTGGTGGGCATCAATGTGAATGTCCCCATCCACCTCAAGCTCAAGGTCGATGAGCGAGTGTTTGGCGAAAAGTATCATCATGTGATCAAAGAAACCGACACCGGTGCGGATCTTGTTGTTCCCGGATCCGTCGAGATTGATCGACAAACGGATTTTGGTTTCAAAAGTGTTGCGTTCGATCGAGGAGGAGCGGCTCATTGCTGATTTTTCCCAAATTAGTAGTATTTGAATCTTATGTTCTTGAAAAAGCCTTTGCGAAACCGTTAAACCAGGCCCGCGAGGGTATCAAAAAGCCGGTCCATCTCGGCATCGGTGCCAATGGTAATCCGTAGCCCCGAACGCCATCCGGGATAGTTCATCAACCGGACAAGTATGTTCGCCGCGCGGAGACCTTGATAGAGCGTGGTTGGATCGCTGGTCAGGTGGTCGACCCACAGGAAATTCGCATGGCTGGCGATCACCGAAAAGCCAAGTTGTTGGAGCCGTGGCACCGAAGCCTCGCGGGTCGCAAGGATTTTATTCCTCACGGAGTGGAAATAGTCCTGATCGCTGATGGCGGCCGTCGCCGCGGCAATCGAAACCGCGTCGCAGTTGTAGCTGTCCTTGACCTTGGCCATTTCGTTAATGACCGCCTCGTCGGCGATCGCAAATCCGAAACGGATGCCTGCCAGGGAGTAGCTTTTGCTCAAAGTCCTGGACACGACAATGGGGGCGGGGAAGGAATTTTGGTCCCTAACCAGTCCAATCGCGTTTTCCGGGGCAAAATCGGCGTAGGCCTCATCGAAGACGACAGGTCGGCGCAACATCATGGCGAAATCGGCCATCGCCTGTGGTCGGAAAAAGGTTCCGGAAGGGGAATTGGGATTGGCGATATACGCGAGGTTGGGTCTGGATCCCTCCCACCCCTGGGGAAGTTCCCAGCCGTTTCCCGCATAGGAGAAACGGCGGAAAGTCGCTCCCTGGAGCTCGGCCAGCGTCTCATAAAGGAGATAACTGGGATAGGGTGAAGCGATGGTACCGCCTTGGGGCACGAAGGTTCGTGTCAGGATCGTCAGTATGTCGTCCGAGCCATTGCCGCAAAGGATATTACCTGGTTTGACACCATAAACCTTTGCGGCCGCCTCCCTGAAGCTGTTTCCCATGGGGTCGGGATATTTCCGCAAGCGCTCGGGATCGGCGGCGGCGCAAATTGCCTCAAGGACCCGAGGGGAGGGGCCATAGGGGTTTTCGTTTGTGTTGAGTTTAAGAATGGGGACACCCTGGGGTTGTTCCCCCGGGACATACCCTTTCATTCGCCTGATATCTTCCCTTACAAAACGGGAAAGATCCGGAGGAATCAACGCGCTGATTTTGGAGTCGCTTTTGGGATCGGTCATGGTGATTTATTCTGTTGCCTTTTGTTTGCCCGGCCGAATACGGCCGCATATTGGGGAGCCCACTGTTTGGGGCCCGAAAGTTTTTGGGACCCATTACTTTTATGGAATCTGTCAGGAGCCAAGCCTACGGGTCACGGATTGGGCGTGCGCGGTTAGCCCCTCCTCCTGGGCAAGTCCCACCACGAGCGGGGCGATCGCTTTTAATGCCTTTTCCGGATAACTGATAATGCTTGAGCGCTTGAGGAAATCGGTCGCGGCAAGCCCGCTTGCATGGCGACCTGTTCCCCCGGTGGGGAGGACATGGCTGGGCCCTGCGGCGTAATCTCCCAGCGCGACGGGTGTATGATGGCCGACGAATATGGCCCCGGCGTTCTGAATTTTGCCGCAAAGGTAATCCGCGTTATCGCTTGATATCTGCAAGTGTTCTGGCGCGAAGCTGTTTGTGATGCCGATTGCCTCGTCCTCGCTTTGAGCCAGGATAAACGCGCCATATTGTTCGATACAATCCCTGGCCAAGTCTCCCCGTTCAAGGTCTTTTAATTGCTTGACCAGTTCCCGTGCCGTGTTCTCCCAAAGGGATTCGTCCCATGTGACCAGAATGGCGGACCCGGGCGAGTGTTCAGCCTGGGCAAGCATTTCGATCGCGACCCAATCCGGCCGGGCGGTTTTGTCCGCCAAAACGATGACCTCGCTGGGCCCGGCGATGCAGTCGATTTTTACGGTGCCGTAGACCCGTTTTTTGGCCATCGCCACAAACAGGTTTCCCGGGCCAACAATCATGTCGACCGGTTTGCCCAGACCACCAAAGGCCAATCCCGCGATCGATTGGGCGCCCCCTACGCGATATACCTCATGGATGCCCAGTTCATGACAAACCGCAAGCATTGTCGGGTTGTTTGCGCCGCCTGGGGTTGGCGGCATGACCACCGCGATTTCACGAACTCCCGCGGCCTGGGCCGGGACAACGGTCATCAAAAGGGTTGATGGGTACGCGGCCGCCCCACCGGGAATGTGAACACCGACGCGTTCGATAGGCGTGTGCCTTAATGAGAGGGTGCTGCCATCAAGGCGATGGAGAATCGGGTCTCCGGGAAGGCAAAGCTTTTGAAACTCCAGCACATTGGCCCGGATTTGTCGAACGATTTCGAGCAGCTTGGGATCGGCTTTGGCGTGTGCTTTGGCCAAATCAGCAGGGTCGACGCGAACGCTCGCCTGGTCCAGGCGAACCCCATCGAATTGTTCCGTGTAGTGAAGGATAGCAGGGAGGCCCCTCGCCTGGACATCATCACAGACCCGTTCAACGACCTGGTGGGCGGTAAGCGCTTGCCCGAAGACACGCTCCGTAAGGGCGCGGCTTTTGGGGGAGATTACCTGGCCTTGGGCACCCAACAGCTGGCGAAGACCTGCCAAGGCCTGGCCACCACTTTCCGCAGAACATCGGATTCTTCGTAACCCGCCCAAAGCGTCTTCCGACATGGTCTCTGCACCTTTCCCAACAATTCCAGAAAGTTATTCTACCCATGGTAATGCCACCATCTCAACCAATAGGGCACCATTCTGATAAATAGGTCGATGCCTTTCCGTTCCGGTTGGGAATCTCCTGAGGGTAAAACCGTCGTTTTTTGGCGTTTCGCCCGTTGGGAAACGGTCTGGGGCTGGTCTAAAGGGGCGTAAATCGGGAAAATACTTTATCAGGAGAACGCAACATGGATTTGATGAAGCACCTTCGGGATGTCCCCGATTTTCCCAAACCGGGCATCCTTTTCAAGGATATTACCCCGCTATTGGCCCATCCCGAGGCCTTGGCCGAGGCAATTCGGCTGCTTAATGAGGCCGCATCAAAATTCGAATTTGATGCGATCCTGGCAGCCGAATCGCGTGGATTCCTTTTCGCCGCGCCCATGGCTTTGGCGCTGGGAAAGCCGCTGATTCCCCTGCGCAAACCCGGTAAGCTCCCCTGGAAGGTTGTTTCCCAAAAATACGACCTCGAATACGGTAGCGCCGAACTTCAAATGCACGAAGACGCCCTTCAGCCGGGTCAGCGGGCACTTCTCATTGACGATGTGCTTGCCACAGGTGGCACAATCAAAGCGGCCGCGGAAATTGTCCGAAAAGTCGGTGCCATTCCCGTTGCTGCCCTTTTTATCCTCGAGCTTTCCTTCCTTGAGGGGAAAAAGCTGGTTGATCCCCTCCCAACCCACAGCCTTTTGACGATCTGACCGGATTGAAAGGATCAATCCCCGGCATCAAATGGGTTATTCAGGGAATCGTCCATGAGCGAAACAATTAACGATAAGCCCGGGGCCATACGGCCCGACTTTGCCAAACAGGATGGGCTGATCGCAGCCATCGCGCAATGTGTCCACACCAGGGAAGTGTTGATGCTGGCGTGGATGAACGAAGAAGCCTACGACGAAACCCTCGCCACCGGTCGGGCGGTCTACTACTCGCGCAGCCGCAAAAAGCTTTGGCGCAAAGGTGAAGAGTCCGGCAACCAACAGGTCGTCCATGACATCCGAATCGATTGTGACCGCGATGCGGTTCTCCTTTGGGTCGATCAAAAGGGTGGCGCTGCGTGTCATGAAGGGTTCTCCTCTTGCTTTTTCCGCAAGATGACCGAAAAAGGCGCATCGCACGAGGTGATTGGCGAGCGCGTTTTTGACCCCAAAGCGGTCTATAAAAAGTAAATAGCACAAAGAAGATCGAATCTGTTGGATTCACCGTATCGGATTGGAATCCATCGCGACAGGATAATTGGACCATGAGTGAAACACGGGTTTTGAAGCTGGGTATTCCCGCAGGCAGTCTTCAGGAAGCCACCGCGGAGCTTTTCCGAAAAGCGGGTTACAGGATCGGATTCGCTTCGCGGAGCTATTACCCGACGATTGACGACCCCGAAATCCATTGCACCCTCATCCGCGCACAGGAAATGCCCCGCTATGTGCAGGATGGCAATCTCGACTGCGGCTTGACCGGCCACGATTGGGTTGTGGAAAACGAGGCGAAAGTCGTCGAAATGTCGGAACTGGTTTTCTCCAAGGTCAGTCGGCGTCCCGTGCGCTGGGTTTTGGCAGTGCCCGAAAATTCCCCGATTCGCGAACCGAAAGACCTTCAGGGGAAGCGTATCGCCACAGAGGTGGTTGGTCTGACCACTCGGTGGCTTGCCAAGCATGGCGTGACCGCCAATGTGGAATTTTCGTGGGGCGCAACCGAGGTTAAACCACCCCACCTGGCCGATGCGATTGTTGATGTGACCGAAACCGGAAGCTCCCTTCGGGCCAACAACCTGCGTGTGGTGGCCGAACTGCTCGAATCGACCACACGGTTCATTTCCACGGAAACCGCGCTTTCCGACCCGTGGAAAAAAGCGAAGATGGAAGACCTCCTTTTGATGCTCAAAGGAGCGCTTGCAGCCGAAGGGAAAGTCGGCCTGATGATGAATGTCAGGCGATGTGACCTCGAGCGGGTTCTCAAAGTGGTTCCCGCGCTTCAGACACCAACCATTTCCTCTCTTTCCGATCCGGATTGGGTGGATGTCAACACGATTCTTGATGAGTCGCTTGTGCGAAAGATTGTTCCCCCGCTACGGGCCGCAGGCGCCAGGGGCATTGTTGAATATCCGATCTCCAAAATCATCGACTAAAAAGCGGTTGGCCCCAATGGGACTTGCGTCCTTGAATTGGGGCGTTTCGCGGGAAACTGTAAAAATAATGGGATCTGGGCCCAAGTCCAAAATCCCGGCCGAATTCCAATAAAAAAGAGTCGCCATCCGCAAGTAAGGCGACTCTTTTGGTTTATCTTGAGGCCTGGACCAGGAATTAGGAAACGGTCAGTGTGAATGCCTGATCGGCAGTTCCCGCGCTGTTTGTCGCGCGAATGGTGAAGGTGTAGCTTCCTGCTGTCGTGGTGCCCGAAAGTACACCGGTCGCGCTGTTGAGGGTGATTCCACTTGGAAGGCTACCCGATTGGAGCGAATAGGTTGGCGCGGGGGTTCCGCTCGCTGTGAAGAGGAACGATCCCGCCTCGCCCGCTGTGAAGGTTGCGGTGGCCGCGCTTGTAAAGGCCGGGGCTGGGTTTTGGAAGCCAAAGCTTACCCGGGCGCCGGTGCTTTCTGTTAGGAAGCTGACGATGTAGCTGCTCGTTCCGGCGTCCAGGGTGACGGTGCCCAACCCCGCATTTGCGGAAGTCCCGACAATGCTGTTTGTGGAGGAAACAGCTCCGGCGATTCCTGTTGAACCGCTGCCCCATGTTGCCGCGCCCGCATTGACAAGCCCGCTGTTCGTCCAGCTTGCGCTGCGGACAACATAGTTACCACCTGCGAATGCGGTGACGCCGCCGCTGCCCACGCTGTCACCAGCAGTGGATCCGACGAGGCTGTTTGAGCTGGAGATTTCTCCCTTGACCCCGCCTGTTACTGACCCATTCCCCCATGTTGCCGCGCCCTTGCTGCTACTCCAGAGTGGACTGAGAACCACATAGTTGCCGTTTGCGGTCAGGGCCTTCACCCCGCCACTGCTCACGCTGTCGCCTGTGGTAGTTCCCACAAGGCTATTGGTGTTGGAAACCTCGCCGGTGGTTGCGGATGCTCCATTGGCCAAGGTTGCGGCGCCCTTGGTGCCATTCCACAAAGGACTGGCAATCACATAGTTGCCATTGGACAACACGGTGACCCCGCCACTTCCAACCTGATCATCCGCAGTTGAACCGACAACGCTGTTGGAGGAGGAGATGGTCCCGGTCACTCCGGAGCTGCTACCAAAGGTGACCGCGCCGACGCTCAAAGCGGAACCGCTGTTCCAAATCGGGCTGACTACAGCGTAGGCTCCATCGGAAAGTGCGGTAACTCCGCCGCTTCCCACGCTATCGTTGGCTCGTGTGCCAACAAGGCTGTTGGTGCTGGAAACCTCGCCGGTGGTTGCGGATGAACCGCTTCCGAAGGTGACGGCGCCTGCGGCGGCAACGGTACCGCCGTTATTCCAGGTGGGGCTGTAGACCACATAGTTGTTGTTGGAAAGGACGGTGATGCCACCGCCTCCGACCTGGTCATTCGCCGTCGAACCTACAAAACTGTTGGTGTTGCTGACCGTTCCGCTGGTGCCCGATGAGCCATTACCCCAGGTTACCGCACCCCGCGAGTTGTTCCATGTGGAGGTTACCACGACATAATTGCCGTTTTTCAGGGTGGTGACGCTTGTTCCCACTTTGTCATTGGCCGTGCTGCCGACGATACTGTTGGAACTTCCAACCAAGCCATTTGATTGGGAGGTGCCAGTGGAGAAGGTCACGGCACCGACCTCTGTCAAGGATCCTGAAGTCCAACGGGGGCTCTTTATGACATAATTTCCATTGGAAAGCTCGGAAATACCGCTCGAACCCAGATAGCTTCCACTTGAGGATCCAATGAAGCTATTCCCTATACCCACTAAACCCGTTGTGCTTCCATCCCCGTTGGCCAAGGTAACCGCACCGCCGTTCGAACCCCAGTTGACGCTGGCGATGACATAATTCCCGTTGGCAAGTGCCGTAACTCCCCCGCTGCCGACTTGGGAGCCGGCCGAGCCGATTAGGCTGTTGGAGGAGGAGATCGCACCAACAACCGATCCATCCACGCCATTGCCCCAGGTTACGGCACCCGCGCTGCCCGACCAGTTCGGGCTGACCACTACAAACTTGTTATTGCCGGTCAGCGCGGTGACACCACCAAAGCCCACTGCGTCTCCATTGGTGGTTCCCACGATACTATTCGTCTCGGAGATCGCGCCAAAAGAGCCCAGTTTGGTTTGGCCCGTGGTGCCACTGATCCAGGTTACGGCAACCGCATTAGCAAGGCTTCCGCCATTGTTCCATGTGGGGGTGGCGACAAGAAAGTTGCCATTGGTCAGGGTGGTGATGATTTCGTTTCCGACCTGGTCATTCGGGTTGGATCCGATGAGGCTATTTGAGGAACCGACAGCACCGGTAATTCCGGTGGTGTTGCTTCCCCAAGTGACAGCGCCCGCCGCGGAGTTCCAAAGGGGACTGCGCACGACAAAGTTGCCATTGGTCAGTTCGGTGATTGCTTTGTTGCCTACGGCATCGGTGATGTTGGAGCCGACCAGGCTGTTGGAACTCGAAACGATTCCGGAAACCCCGGCTGTCCCGCTACCCCAAGTGACTGCGCCCTTGCCCCCGTCCCAAAGGGGATTGCGGACAACATAACTTCCATTCTTCAGGGCAAGGATAGGGTAGGTGGCAAGGCCGACGAGGTCTGTGGTGGACCCACCAATCAGGCTGTTGGAAGCGGAGACTGAGGCGGTGAGGCCTGTGGACCCGTTGACAAAGGTGATAGCACCCTTGCCGCCATTGAAATTGGAGCTTTGGACAACAAAGTTGCCGTTTGCCAATGCGGTGACGCCATCCGAGCCGATCTGGTCGCCTGCGCTTGCCCCGACAAGGGAGCTGATGAGTGCGCCTGTAGTGCCGTTGTAGAGGTAAACGGCTCCAGCATTGGTTCCGCCCGCATCGTCATTGGGTGCGGTGATGACAACATTGCCGCCTGACAATGTCACCAGGGTGGTTCCAAATCCGTTCCCTGAGCTTGGGTTGGGATCGGCAAAAGTGGTGGAACTGGTAACGGTCAGTGTGCCGTTGACATAGCTGATGCTGTAGTTGGCGGCGGATGCACCTGATGGAGTGATCGGATACAAGCCCAGACCGCTTGTCGTTGTCGCAGTAGTGGACAAGGTGAGACCGCTTACCACCGAGGAAGTCTGTCCGCCCACAAAACCGGAGTAGCTGGCTGTGAGGGTGGGATTGGCCGTTCCTGTGGATTTGGTGAAGCTGTCCGCGGTGATGGTTAGGGTAGCCGCAGTGATGTTGGCGGAAAGCGTGGGTTGGGTGAGGGCGTAGTTGGCGTTATCGATGGTGAATCCGGTGGTGGAAATGGAGATACCGTTTGCAACATTTGCGGACGCAAAGGTGTAGACGGGTGTACCACCAAGGTTGACGGAAGTACCGGCGATTACGCCAGAGAGGGTCGCGGTACCGGATGCGGTTGCGGCGGTTGTTGCGTCGTAGACCTTGTTGTTTCCGGTAAGACCTGTGACGGTTAATGTTGCCTGGGTGATGTTTGCGGAGAGCGTGGGTTGGGTGAGTGAGTAGTTGGCGTTATTGATGGTGAATCCGGTGGTGGAGATGGAGATGCCCGTTCCAACATTTGCAGAGGCGAAGGTGTAGACGGGGGTGCCACCCAAAGTGACCGTGTCGCCGGAAATTACACCAGAGAGGGTCGCAGTACCGGAGGCGGTTGCGGCGGTGGTTGCGTCGTAGACTTTGTTGTTTCCGGTAAGACCTGTGACGGTGAGGGTTGCCTGGGTGATGTTGGCAGTTGTGGAGGAGGGCTGGGTGAGGATGTAGTTCCCCGCGGCTGCGCCGCTTAGGGCAAAGCCTGCATAACTGACGGTGATGTTGTTAGCTACATTGGCCGAGGCGAAGGTTGCGCTGGCGCCGGTGGTGTCAAGGGTGACCACATCGGAACCAACCACCCCTGTGAACGAGTAGCCTGCGGTGACAAAGGAGGCGGTGGTATTCGCATCATAGATCTTGTTCGACGCACTGACGCCATTAACCGTGATGGTTTTGGCGTTGATGGTTAGCGTGAAGGATTGTGTCGCATCCGATCCCACTTTGTTTGAAGCGGTGATCGTAAAATTGTAGGTTCCGGCGGGGGTGGAACCGCTCGTTGCGCTCAAAACCCCTGTGGAAGAGTTAAGAGAAACACCGGCGGGGAGTGTGGTGGATGTGAATACGATCGCGCCAGGGACGGTGGAGCCGACCCCTGGATCGCCTGTCGCGGTGACCGTGAACGAAAGCGCATTGCCATAAGTGATGGTTGTTGAGGATGCGCTGGTGATTGCCGGTGGCGTGGGAGTGATAGAACCAGCGAGAATGGTTCCGCCTGCCTGACCGGACACATTGACATTAAACCGAGTGTAGAAGTTGTTATTGACCGTATCGACCGAGGGAGTTCCAAGGCCGATGATATTTGCCGTGGTTCCCTTGATGCTGTAGTTGGCACTTACTGTTCCGGCGGACGCAACCGTGCCGCGAAGGGAGGTGACTGCTCCGGCATTTGTGGTCGCGCCATTATCCCAAAGCGGGCTGGAAACCAGGTAATTGCCGTTGGCAAGGGCGGTGATGCCGCCGCTGCCCACTTGATCGTTTGATGAATCGCCATAAAGACTATTCGAGGTGGAAATTGTGCCATTGGAGGTCGCAGCGCCAGTAAGTCGCGTCGTCGCGCCAACATTGGCTGTCGAACCATTATCCC
>Ga0114972_10000780_pt1 | contig 24003 bp, 21 predicted proteins | sample M_140807_EF_Meta_FD_87354 | JGI IMG/M metagenome (GOLD analysis project Ga0114972, IMG submission 87354) | Freshwater microbial communities from Lake Montjoie, Canada to study carbon cycling - M_140807_EF_MetaG | ecosystem: Environmental > Aquatic > Freshwater > Lake | place: Lake Montjoie...
CCGGCGGTTGACCCCCGCTCGCGCGGGGACGGGGCCGTCCTCCAGATGCGGACGCCGCCCTCGACCGGTTGACCCCCGCTCGCGCGGGGACGGGTAACGGCCCGCTTGAGCCATGCCGAAATGCTGCGGTTGACCCCCGCTCGCGCGGGGACGGGCTCCGCCCCTCGCCCTGAGGCCGGAACGAGCTCGGTTGACCCCCGCTCGCGCGGGGACGGGCATGATGAAGTGCTAACAGACGGCCCGCTTGACGGTTGACCCCCGCTCGCGCGGGGACGGGGGGCTGCATGACTTTATGAACAGTCTGCGTCGCGGTTGACCCCCGCTCGCGCGGGGACGGGTCAGGCGCCGCCCGTCGTCCTGGCGCGCGTGCCGGTTGACCCCCGCTCGCGCGGGGACGGGGCATCGACGGCGGCAACCGCCTCTGCCGCCAGCGGTTGACCCCCGCTCGCGCGGGGACGGGACTGCGGCGGCAATGCCCAGCGCCTGCAATGACGGTTGACCCCCGCTCGCGCGGGGAGCTGAGCTGCCGGCCGGGGTCGATCTGATGGTGTTCGACTTCGGGGTGAACGCCGGACCGGCGCGCGCGGTGCGGCTGCTACAGGAGGCAGTGGGGGCGTTTCCGGACGGAGCGATCGGGCCCGCGACGTTGCGGGCGGTGCGCGGCGTCAACGATACCGCGGCACTGGTCGATAGGCTCGCGGCTGGGCGCATTGCCTACTACCGCAGCCTCAGGACCTTTGCGGCCTTCGGGAGGGGGTGGCTCAAGCGGGTGGAGCAGGTGCGGCAGAAGGCGAGGGGGATAGTGATGCCTCCGACAAACCCTGCGTAGTTCCATTCACATGCCGTAGTGCCAGGTGGCCTGGGTCATCTCGACCGGCCGGGTGGGCGGCTGCAGCACGTTGCGCCCGAGGATATCGACCAGCTTGTGGGTACGGGCGATTTCCGCCCGCCCCCATTCGGTGAAGGCATCCGGCCAGCCTGAGCCCTCCGGCTGCCGGCTCCAGACATGCTCCGACAGCAGCGGGTTGGTCAGCGCCTGACTGAAGGCATCGACCGCGACCATCGACGACAGCAGGCTCGGCAGCACGCCGTTGTGGATGGTGTCCTCGGCGAAGAGGCCCGGGTAGAACTCGACCTTGTCCGGCGTGTCGTAGAGCGCCTGCAGCTTGGCGCGCACAGCCGGATTGGCGCTGATCTGCTCGAAGCTCGTCGCGCGCTCCATGCCGAAGGCGGCGCGGTAGTCGTTGTAGCTGGCCAGGTGGTTGTCGCGCGCCTGGCGGATCGACAGTGCCTCGATCTGCAGTAGCGCGTCGGTGGTGTTGAAGGCGCCGATCTGTCCGGTCGCCGCCGCCGAGGCGATCTCGAAAGCTTTCGTCAGCCCGACATCGAGCAGCGGTTTGTTGTGAAGCTGGAAGTGGCCCATCCCGATCGTAGTGCCGTCCCAATCGATCGTATCCGGCATCAGCGAATGCCAGCGATAGAGCAGGCTGAACTCGGCGGTGATCCGGTTCGGCCGGTTCCAGTTGGCGGTCCAGGCGACGCTCGGGTCAGCGCCGATGCCGAAGGGCGCCGGCGAGATGTGGTTGATATATTCCTCGACCACCAGCTTGATAAACATGACGATGGTGATGTTGCGGGCGGTCTGGAATACGCGCTCGTCATCCCAGTCGGGGTTCTGCGCCTCGAGGCCCGCCGCCAGCCGATTGTGCTCGCGCAGCAGCAGCGTGTTCAGCATGGAGGTAAACGGCGTCGAGTTGGCTCGGTCGCCGCCGAAGGCGAAGATCGTCTTGGTGTCGACCGAACCATCGGTCGGTGGCCAGGGCGTGATGGGCTGGTTGTCGCGCCCGAGCGGCGCCCAGTCCGGCCGCGTCTCCGGCGGCTTCGGGCGCAGCGGCTGGTGCGGGGAGAAGAGCGGGTAGTCGAGCTCGTCGAACTCGGGCTTCGGGGTACAGCCGTCCGCTTGGAAGAAGAACGGCGCGAAGTCCTCGCCGTTGATCGACTGGGTTTTGAGCCGGCCCTTCTTGCCCTCCGGGTGGTTGAGCTCGCGCAGCGCGCGGGTCTGCGCGCGGGTGCGGCCATAGAGGGGGCAGAGGTCGATCTCGTGGTTTGTCGTGGTCTGCGCCGGATCGGTCGGTAGGGTGCGGATGAAGCCGTCGGTCAGGTATTGCGCGAAGGCCGGGAACAAGCAGGTCGATTTCTTCGACAAGGTTTGGACGCCGGTCGGCCGTTTGAACAGCTCCATCACCGCTTTGATATCCGGGTAGGGGCTTAAATCGCGCGGCGGCAGGTGCCGGCCGAGATAGCCGCGGTCGGTCAGGCCGTCCCAGCAGATATAGGGGGCGAAGGTGCTCCAGGGATGCGGCCGGGTGCGGGTGGCGCCGACCGCGAGGTTGACCACTTTGTGGGTCACCACGCCGTCGAGCCAGGCAATGCCGTCGATCACCTTGCCGATCGGCCTGACAATTATTTCCTCGATCAAGCTCATCTGGATCTCCTTTCTCTTGTCACGGGCATTCGTCGAACCTGCTGCGCTTCATTCGTCCGTCCTTCGCTGGAGCGGACTCTACCGAAAAATGGCGCCATTTCAGGGGAGCACGTCACTGCTGCCCATCAGTATCGAACGGCGCCGGATCATGCGAGGGACTCCCGAGTGCATCAGGCCAATAGCGACATTAATCCAATATGCGATCAAAATATATTGTCAATATGGAGTTCTCCAGAAACCCCTCGTCATGACGCACTTGGGCTGATTCACTGACGCTGATTGACGCGGGGATAAGCGATGGTTCGGCAGGCTGGTTTCTTCGATGTGGAGGATCGGCTGGCTCGGAGGCCCGTGCCAACGTAACGCCAGCCAATCTGCCAGGGCTAATCCAGCCTGAGCCGCCGGACTCTAACCCGATTTCACCCGCCCAATGTCAGGCAGCGCTACCGCTCGTCGTAAACTACCGCTGGTCAGCAAAGGGTTATTGGAGATGTCCGACTGTTCAGCGACAGTTCGTCCACGGTTCCCTTTCCCACGCCACGGAAACTGAGAGGCGACCCTCTCTCCTCGATTTTCGATCGCTCTGAGACGCAGGTTTTCCGCCGGTTTGCGAATGTGACTGGCTGATCCCGACGCGCAACGATCGCCCGAAATCACCCAAAATGGCCCCTCTCTCTCTGAACCTGGCGACTTGCGTGATTGACCAGCCAGGCTGAAAGTCGCGGGATTCCTCGGCTCTTTCAGGCGAAAATGTGTCCAGGTTCGACTCCCTTTACGGGGAGGATTCGGAACAGCGAAATGTCGATCAGCCAGCCAGTGCGGGGCAGGAGGGCGATTCCCTTACATCCGCCAGCGATGGCCGGCTCACATCCAGCACCTTGAAGCGATCCGGCTATGATATCGGCCGATCCCCAGAGATACTCAGCACCATGACCGATGCCGTGCCGGAGGCTGTCGCGGCGCGGGCTGGCCGACACTTCAAGCCAATAGGACACGCCCATGTTGACGCATCCGCTAAAGACCGCTCAACAATTCATCAACGACAAGGAAAGCTTGGTCGTCGATGCGCTAGATGGTCTGTTACGCAGCAGCGGGGGCGCCAATCTGGCGCGTCTTGACGGCTATCCCGGGATCAAGGTCGTGCTGCGCACCGACCATAACTCAGACCGTGTGGCGATCATTGCGGGCGGCGGGTCCGGGCATGAACCGGCGCATGCGGGGTTTGTTGGCAAGGGCATGCTGACCGCCGCCGTTTGTGGTGAGATCTTCGCCTCGCCGACGATCGATGCCGTCTTTGCCGCCATCATGGCGGTAACAGGCAAGGGTGGCTGCCTGGTCATATTCAAGAACTATACCGGGGACCGCCTGAATTTCGGCCTTGCCGTGGAGCGCGCCCGCACGCTTGGAAAGAAGGTGGAGGTGGTGATCGTCAAAGACGACATCGCGCTGCCGGACATTCCCCAGCCGCGCGGCATCGCCGGCGTGATGTTTGTGGAAAAGATAGCCGGCCACTACGCCGAAAAGGGCGCAAGCTTGAAGACAGTTGCCGCCATGGCCCAGAAGGCCGCGGACGGGCTGGTCTCATTGGGTATCGCCCTGTCGTCGTGCACGTTGCCGGGCATTGGCCGTGAAGATCGTATCCCGGAAGGCAAGGCCGAACTCGGCCTTGGCCTGCACGGAGAGCCGGGCGCCGAGCTGGTGCCTTTTGCTGGCGCCCACCAGGTCGCGCGCATGGTCATCGACCGTCTTTTCGCTGCGGCAAGACCCGCGCGATCCTACGCGCTGCTGCTGAACAATCTCGGCGCCACCACGCCGCTGGAAATGAATTTGCTGACCCATGAGGTGTTGGCGAGCAAGCCGGGCGCCAAGGTCAAACTGGTGCTTGGCCCGGCGACGCTGGTCTCCTCGCTCGATATGCACGGCTTCTCATTGAGCCTGCTGCCGCTCACGCCGGAGTTCGAGGCGGCGCTGCTGTCGCCCGCCAGCCCGCTGGTCTGGCCGAAGGTCCGGACCCATACGAAGCCGAAGTTGGTGAAGCTGCCCAAGGAACTGCAGATCAAGCCCGCTAAGCCGAGCGACAACGCGGCGTTGCGTGCCCTGGTTTGCCGGGCCTGCGATATCCTCATTGCGGCGGAGGCGGCGCTGAACGAGCTTGATGCCAGGGTAGGGGATGGTGACACCGGCTCGACCGTGGCCGCGGCCGCGCGTCAGATCGAGGCGGCCTTGCCGGCAATGCCGTTGGCCAAACTTGAGGGGTTTTTTGCGGCCACCAGCGAGTTGCTGACCCGGTCCATGGGGGGATCGTCAGGCGTGTTGCTGGCCATCTTTTTCTCGGGGGCGAGCCAGGCGGCATCGGGCGGCGTGGGTTGGCAGGACGCGCTATCCGCCGGGCTTGCGAAGATGATGACGTATGGCGGGGCCAAGCCCGGGGACCGCACCATGGTCGATGCCTTGGTGCCGGCTTTCGCGGTCTTGTCGCAGGGCCTCGATGAAGCGGCGCGCGCCGCACGTGGCGGCGCTGATGCGACGGCCAGGATGCAATCGGCCCGGGCGGGCCGGTCGAGCTACGTCTCGGCCTCACACCTCGACGGCGTTCCCGACCCGGGTGCCGAGGCGGTTGCCGTATTGTTGGAGGGATTGGCCAAGGGTTAGCCAACCGCCGCCCGGCAAATCGGCTCCGGCCTGGGGTCGTCCCTCATCTGGCAACCCCCTGCGCTCGTCGCCGGCGCGGGTCGCCGAAGCCGAGCCGTCCGCTGTCGAGGCGTGTGAGTGTTGCTGGCTCTGGCACGTCGTTGGCCAAGACGGTCTGGAGGGCCCCGACCTTGTGGCGTAAACCGTGGTGGGTTTGCAGTCGCCGGCACGACGACACGTTACCGACAACCGTTCGACGCGACGCCAGCGGCTGCCGCCGCAAACTCTCTCGTTCCTCGAACGCCGCGCCGTCAGTCGCAAATTTTTGACGGCTTTGCCGTGACGGCTGGCTTCTTCGGGTCCGAAACTATCGCAGATTTGCCCCTCTCTCCGCCTCTGGCGACTTGGCCGATTATTGAGCCACGCTGAAAGCCTGGGGTAACGTCAGAAATTTACGGCGAAAACTGGCCAAGCTCGACTCCGTCGAGCGGGAGGAAGGGGCACCGGAGAACGTCAAACACGGGGCCGCCAGGATGTTCGCCTGAATGCCCGGCTGCCTTTCGACAAATCTCGTGCCGCCCCCCCCTCGGCCGCGATTTCCGTTAGAGCATGCTGCGTTCGGATTCGCTCACGCACCCTGCTCCAGCCTCTGTCTGGTCGCGGGATTTAGCGTTTTCGGCGATTCCGCCTCAACGCCCGCCGCTCTAGCGCTTGATGTCGGCCAAGGCGCCTCGAATACCAGCCTGAGCCCAGGGACCCCAGGGCATGGTGAAGAACTTGAACCCTTTCTGGACGAAGAAATTCGGATCCATCCCAGGTGGTATGAAATACATCCCCGCGGCGATGCCGTGCTTGGCAGCAGCGGCCGCTATCTTATCAAGCGCGCGCTGATAGGTAGCGCAGGCGTAGTCCAGCGGTACGCCGAGCTCGATCGATAGGTCGGACGGCCCGATCAGCAGCACATCGACCCCGGGGACCGAGGCGATGGCGTCGAGATTTTCCAGCGCCTGGTTGGTCTCGATCATCGGCACGATCAGTAGCTCGTTGTTCACCGCATCCATGTAGTCGCGGTAAGTCTTGAACTCGCCCCACTCGCCGCGCACGCCTGCGTTGCTGCGGTTACCGGCGGGATAGTAGTGGCAGGCGCGTACGGCCGCCTCGGCTTCTGCCCGCGTGTTCACCATTGGAATGATGACGCCACGCGCCCCGGCATCGAGCGCGAAGCAAATCTGGTAGGCCTCGTTGGCGGCCACTCGGACCACGGGCGCCGTCTGCTTGCCACGCATCGCCTGGATCGACGGCTGCATCTGCTTGATCTCCCAAGCCGAGTGCTGGGTGTCGAACAGCAGGAAATCGAACCCGGCATCGGCCAGGAGGGATACGTCTACGCTTGGTGATCCGGCAGTCCCGACGACGGTTCGGCCTGACTTGATGGCATCCTTGATGGCGTTCATTTGCTGTCGTTTCCTTCCCCACGATCTCTGGCGCCCGCTCAGCCACCACGATGTTGATGGGCGCATCGTAAGGGCATTATTGCACACCCGCGACACGGCGCAGCCTGCAAGTTGCCCCCATCGAGGCCGCTTCGACGATTGCTCAGTCTCAGCCTCTATTTCGGTGTGTCGTAGGGCTCTTGCTGGAGGGGTTATACCCAGTCGTCTTCCGCAGCACCTAGAGCGGGCTGCGTTCACATACGTTCACGCAGCCCGCTCTAGCATGTGTTGGATCGCGCGATTCAGCGCCCTCGGCGATTCCGCCTCAACGCATCGCGCTCTAGGGACCCATTCGCGCACGCGGCGATCGGATCGAAAAGCTAGCCTGGCTCTCCCACGTGTGTCCCGTATCGAAGTCCCTCTGCGGGAGAGGTGCGAGGTCCTGATCGTCGGGCCTATGCCGCGCAGAGTCTCTATCAGGACGATGTCCCGTATTAGCCGCTCTCCCGAACTGGTCAGGGGACTGCGCTTGGCCCAAATATCAGCGTCGCGCACGACAGCGCGTGGCGAGGAAAGGGATTCGGCGACCACCGGCGATCCCTCCTCAGCCGACGAAACCACACGACACGAGGACGTGGGCATGCATGATGTGGCCGTCATCGGCCTCGGTCCGGTTGGCGCAACCCTCGCCCTCCTGCTCGCCAAGCAGGGCTTATCGGTCCTGGCGATCGACCGGTCCGCCGAGGTCTACGATAAGCCCCGGGCCATCGGTCTCGATCACGAATCCCTCCGGTGCTTCCAGAACCTCGGCCTGGCGCAGGCGCTGGCACCGATGATCGCGCCCTATCGGGTCTCCGAATACCGCGCGCCGGATGGCGGCCTGCTGCGCCGCCTGCTGCCCCAGCCAGAGCCCAACCTGCTGGCCTGGCCAGCGAATGTCATGTTCATTCAGCCCGAACTCGATACCTTGCTGCGTGCGGAGTTGCATCGCCGCGGCCTTGATGTGCGCGAGGGAGAGGCGGTGGATGGCCTTGCCCAGGACGGCGCTCGGGTGCGGCTGACCATGGCCGGCGGTGGGCAAGTGGCCGCCCGCTTCGCCGTCTGCTGCGACGGCGCTGGGTCCGCCCTGCGCCGCCAGCTTGGCGCGGAGCATGAGGATCTGGATTTCGACGAGCCCTGGGTGGTTGTCGATACCCTGCTGGAGGACCCGGCGGCTGCCCTGCCGGATTGTAATGTGCAGTATTGCCATCCCGCGCGCCCCACCACCTTCATCCGCGGCCCCCGCAATCTACGCCGTTGGGAGCTGATGCTGCTGCCCGGGGAAGACCCACAGGCGATGGCGGCGGAGGCCTCGGTCTGGCGGCTGCTGGCGCCCTGGCTGCGGCCAGAGCAGGCGCGCCTGTGGCGCATCGCCGCCTATCGCTTCCACGCCTTGGTGGCTGTGCCCTGGCGCTTCGGCCGCATCTTCCTGGCCGGCGATGCCGCGCACCAGACGCCGCCCTTCATGGGCCAGGGGCTGAACCAGGGGCTGCGCGATGCCGGGAACCTTGCCTGGAAGCTGGCCGAGGTCTGCCAGGGGCGGGCGGAGCAGGCGCTGCTGGATACCTATGAGGCCGAACGACGGCCGAATGTGCGGGCCGTGATCGCGGTGACGCGGGACCTCGGCAAGATCGTGTGCGAACGCGACCCTGCCCTGGCCGCGGCGCGCGATGCCTCTCTGAAGGCGGCAGTGGCGGCCGGTCGCGGCGATGTGGTGCGCCAGGACCTGCTGCCGCCGCTGACCGGCGGCTGCCTGAGCGAGACGCCCGGCGCTGGTGCGCCCTGCCCGCAGCCCTGGGTGATCGTCAGTGGCGAGAGGCGGCGGCTGGACGATGTGGCGCCGGCGGGCTGGCGGCTGCTGGTGCTGGGCGATGCACCGGTACCCGCGGCCCCAGGCATCGCGGTGGTGCGCCTCGGCCCAGACGGGCTGGAGGAGGCGGACGGGTTGCTCGCGAGCTGGCTGGCAGCGCGCGGCGCAGTCGTGGTGCTGGAACGGCCGGACCATGTGGTCTACGGGACGGCAGGGGTGGGGGAGGTCGCGGCCCTGCTGGAACGCTGGCGGTCGGCATCGGGCGGCACCTGACGCCGCCGCCGCGACCCGCGCCTCACCTATCGCCCCTTGAACATCGGCTTCCGCTTCTCTGCAAACGCCGCCCAGGCCTCCCGCGTATCTTCGGTGGCCGACAGCGCCACGGTCTGGGACTGTTCGAATTTGTAGCCCTCGGTCAGCGGCATGGTCTCGGTCACGTTGAAGCTGCGCTTGGCCGCGCGCACCGCCAGCGGCACTTTCTGCGCGATCTCCCGAGCAATCTCCATCGCCGTCGGCAGCAGCTCTGGCTGCGGCACGCAGGCGGAGACTACGTTCATCCGCAGCAGCTCCCGCCCGCTGATCCGGCGTGCGGCCATCAGCATCAGCCGCGCATCGCTCTCCCCGAAATGCCGGCGCACATGGCGCACGCCGCCGGCCAGCCCGACATCCACCTCGGTCATGGAAAGATAGGCGTCCTCGGCGGCGATCAGGATATCAGCCGTCAGCGCCAGCACGCAGCCGGCGCCGATCGCGGCGCCGTTGATCGCGGCGATGATCGGCTTCTCGCAGTCCGAGACCGCCTCGAAGGCATTGCGGACCGAGCGGTTATGCGCGGGATAGGCGCCGGGATTGCCGGCGACATTGGGCCGTTCCTTCAGATCCGCCCCGGCCGAAAAGGCGCGCCCGGCGCCGGTCAAGATGATGGCGCGGCAGGCTTCGGTATCGTGCAGCACGTCGAAGACGCGGGCGATCTCGTCGCGGAAGAGCCGGTTCTGCGCGTTCACCGGCGGGCGGTCGATGGTGACGGTGGCGATGTTCTCGGCCAGCGTCACCTTGAAACAGCTGATATCCTCAAGCCCCTGCATGGGCGTCTCCCTCACGTCAGAATGTCGCGCGCGAAGGCGAGGATCGCCTCGGCGGTCGCGGCCGGCTGTTCCGGCAATAAGGCATGGCCAGCCTCGGCGATCACGGTCAGGCGGCAATCGGCGCCCAGCGCCGCATGCAGCGTCGCCGCATCCGGCACCGGAGCGATGAAGTCCTGCGCCGCCGCGACATAGAGCGTGGGCACCCGGTCGGCGACGCGCCGCCAACGCCCATCGCTGGCTTGCGTCGCTGCGCGTTGCATAGCCGCGACCGGCGGATGCCAACCCTCCAGCCAGACCCGCGCATCGTGCCCAGGCGCGAAATAGCCGCGCTGCAGATGCCCCAGCCGCTCGGCCTCGGTCAGCGCCGGGTCGAAGCTGCCATCGATCGAGGCGCGCACCAGCGGATCGAGCGTCGGGCCGAGCGAGGCGGCGAGCAGCGCGACACCCTTCACCTGCCACGGCCGCACGACGGCCAGCGCGCGCGCTACCCAATTGCCAAAGGCGTGGCCGGCAACCAGCAGCGGCGCATCGCCCGCGAAGGCCGCGGCGTCCTCCGCCAGGTCATACAGCGTCAGCCCCTCCATCGGCCCGGAGGAGCCGCCGATGCCCCGGGGTTCCGGCGCGATCACCCGATACCCCGCCGCCGCAACGCGCGGCGCAATCTCACAAAAATCCTCGGCGCCGCGGCCGAGGGAGGCGAGCAGCAAAACGGTCGGCCCGCTACCTTGGGCCCGCGCGACAAGGCATGCCGCACCGTGCGTGATGCTGATCCGCTCCTCCATCCCGCCAGCCTGGAAGCGGCACGCCCTGGCGTCAATCACAGGCCGGGTTTAGCCTTGCGACAGAAGGGGAAAGCCATGCGCATCGACAGCATCCCGCCCTGGCCGGAGGGAATCGAGCCCCAGGTGCCAACCGAGGGCTACGCCGGCACCTTCACCCATACCCCCGCCGTGCCGCCGATCCGCCGCCCGCCCGGCCGGACTGAACTGACCGCACCGCGCGACCTCGCGGCGAAGCTGCCCTGCGGCGACGATAACCTTGCCGTGCTGGCGCCAGGGCGCATGGCGCTGGGTCAGTACATCCACATCGCCGGCCGCATCCTGGACGAGGATGCGCGCCCGGTCCCCCATGCCGTGGTGGAACTGTGGCAGGCCAATGCCGCCGGCCGCTACTTCCACCCGATCGACACGCGCGACGCGCCGCTCGATCCCGATTTCATCGGCAATGGCCGCATCCGCACCGATGCCGAAGGGCGCTTCGGCTTCTTCACCATCCGTCCCGGCGCCTATCCGGTGCCCAGCAAAAACAATTGGTGGCGGCCGCCGCATGTGCATTTCAGCGTGCTCGGCCCGGCCAGCCTGTCGCGGCTGGTGACGCAGATGTACTTCCCCGGCGATCCCATGAACGCGTATGACCATATCTTCAACTCGGTGCCCGATGCGGCGGCGCGGGAGCGGCTGATCGCGCGCCAGTTGCCGCCGCATGAGGTTGGGCTCGGCTGGCTCGGCTTTGTCCACGACATCGTGCTGCGGGGGCGGGCGGCGACGCCCGAACAGCCATGAGCCGTGCCCTGCCGACCAGCCAGCACACGATCGGCCCCTTCTTCCCCCGCACCTATTTCGGCCCGACCGATCACGATCTGCGCCGGCGCACCGCGACCGCCGCGCCGAGCCCGCGGGGTGAGGCGATCCGCATCGCCGGGCGGGTGACGCGCGCGGGCGGCGAGGTTTGCGTGAACGCGCTGCTGGAAGCCTGGCAGGCCGATGCCGGCGGGCATTTCGACCACCCGGCCGACCCCGACGTGGGCGCGGCCGACCCGGAATTCCTGGGCTGGGGGCGGGCGGCGACGGATGCCGGGGGGCGCTACCATTTCCTGACCCTGCTACCCGGCGGCTATGCCGAAGGCAGCCACCGTCGGGCACCGCATGTGAACCTGCAGATCATGGCCTCCGGCCTGATGCGCCCGGTGCTGACGACGCTGTTCTTCCCCGCTTTCACCGCCGAGAACGCGGCTGATCCGGTGCTGGCCATGGTGCCTGAAGGGCGGCGTGGCTTGCTGTTGGCCCAGGCCGAAGGCGACTCTGAGGGGTTGCGCTGTTTTCGCTTCGATATCCGCCTGCGCGGCGACCCGGCCGAGGAAACCCCTTTCTTCGTCGAATAATGGGCGCGCCGGCGCGGTCCGCGATCGGGCGGATAAAACCCGCTTTACGCGCAGGGAAGAGGCCTCACCTCGCCCTTTGCCTCGGCCGCCGCCAGGGTCACGAAGCGGGCACCGCCATCAGCCAATGCCGCGATTCCCGCGGCAACGCCGGCGCCGGCCGCGCTACCGGGCTGGTTGATATGGGCGATCACCACATCCCCGGGCTTGGCCGCAGCAAGCCGGCGGGACACGGCATCGGCCCGCAGCGTTGCGCCTTGATCGGCATTTACCGAGAACCCGGCGACACGAAACCCTAGGCCGGCGATCACTGTAAGCGCATCGGGCGAATACAGCGCGGTGGCGCCACGGTACCAAAGCGGGCGGGGTGCACCGGTGCTGATAATGGCCTCGGCGCCGCCCAAGACCTCGGCGGCGAGCGCCTCCTTCGTGCCGGCGGGGCGAATCCCATAAGGCCGGGTCGTGCCAAGCACTGCCGGGATGTGTCGGGCGCCGTGGTTCTGCAGGTCGAATTGGCCGGGATTTGCCCGCAGCAGGGCAAGGGTTTCGGTATTGCCACGCAGCCACCGGGCGGTGACGAAGAGCGTCGCAGGAATCCGCCGGGCCAGCAGAAGATCCAGGATCCGGCGGTCGATCCCACCCATGCAGGCATCGAGGGTCAGCACGATGCCAGGCGGCGTCGCCACCAGCCGTGGCTCCCAGAGCCCGAAGCCGGCCGGGCAGGCCGGGGTGACGGCGAGGGCAAGGAAGGAACGACGGGAGACTGGGATGGAGGGGACGCACATCCTACTGCTGCTATCATCGCCCGGCCGTGGCTGGAATGGGCGAGGCTGTCATGCAGGGGTTACCCGAGGGGCTGGCGCTGACCGTGGAAAGCGACCCGCCATCCGCCTTTCGCGCCGAACTTGCGGCGGGCATTCATGCCTTTCATGCCGGGGTGATCGGACCTTGGGCGCCGCGCCGCTTGGGGCTTGCGATCCGCGACACTGCGGGGGCGCTGACGGCTGGCCTCTCCGGGCTGATCGCCTGGGATTGGTTGTTCATCGAAGCGGTCTTCGTCGCCGAGGCGCAGCGTGGCGCAGGGCTTGGCGCAGTGCTGCTGAGCCGGGCGGAGGCTGAGGCCCTGGCCGCCGGCTGTCGTGGCGTTTGGCTGGACAGCTTTGCGGCGCGCGGCTTCTACGAACGCCACGGCTATGCCGTTTTCGGCGAGCTGCCCGACTATCCGGCCGGGCATTGCCGGGCCTTCCTGATGAAGCGGTTGGATCAATTGCCGCCCATCAGCTGAGCGCAGCGCTGCCCTGCCCCCCCAACCGGCGTAGCGCGACCGAGAGTCTGGAATAGGCAAGCCAGAAACCGCCATGGGCGATCTCGGCATCGGTGCCGGCACGCGGCTCACCGCGTCGCAGCAGGCCGAGCCGCGCCTCGAAACGGCCGCGCATATTCTCGAGGAAGGCTTCGGTGCTGGTCATATACTGCTCTAGCATCTCGGCCGCGATCTCGATCTCGGCGAGTGGATGGCCCATGGTGGTGAAGGATTTCAGGTTGCGGCTGTCCTGGGCCAACGCCAGATTGAGGTGATGCAGCGCGGCGAGGTGCGTTGCGATTCGCCGCCGCGTCTCCTGGACCTCATTGGCCACCGCGGCCTGGGTCGCCGCCTGGGCATCGGGCATGGTTGTTACCTCCGCTGTTGGGCCAGCCTGCGCTGCGGAAGTAAAGAAAAGGCTACCTCGGCTGGATCGCCTAGAGCGGGATGCGCTGAAGCGGAATCGCCGAAGGCGCTGAATCCCGCGACCCAACACAAGGTTAGAGCAGGGTGCGTGAGCGAATGCGAACGCAGCACTAGCCATTGATTTGGTGGGCCGACCCACCCGACGCTTGGGTACCAAGCGTCCGGATCGGACCACTAGCAGCCAGTCCAGACCGCGTCGTCCCCGCTCAGCGTCGCTTCGATGCCGGAGCGCGTATCAAGCGCCGCTCTTGGGACCAAGATCGAGCACCGCACAGCCCGCGTGCGGCGAAAGCCTCTGAACCTAGACCCGATGTTTTGCTTGTGGCGACCCAATCACTGACGGTCTTGCTGAGCTGGACATCGAGCGCCCCGTGTGTGTCGATCCTCGCCCCGACCGGCGTTGCGTTGCGCGCATCGCAGCGCTGCCAACCGGCCTCGCTTGACCGGCTTCGTCACGGGCGCGACCCTTCTGCGGCTTACGATCAGGGGAACGCCATGCTGCCGCTCACGGGAATCAAAGTGGTTGAGGTCGGGCAGAATCTCGCCGGGCCCTATGGGGCGGAAATCCTGGGCATGCTCGGTGCCGAGGTTGTCAAGATTGAGCGTCCGGAGGGCGACGACGCCCGTGGTTGGGGTCCCCCTTTCCATGCAGGAATTGCCACCTCGTTCCACGCGGTGAACCGTAACAAGCGCAGCGTCGTCGTCGACCTGAAGGACAAAGTCGCACGCGATTGGCTGGTGGAGTTCATCGGCACCCGGGACGTCCTGGTGCAGAATATGCGGCCTGGCTCCCTGGCGGGCTTCGGCCTCGGCGCTGAGGTGCTGCGCGCCCGCTACCCGCAATTGATTTACTGTTCGCTGCATGCCTTCGGCGCGACTGGACCGCTGGCCTTGAAGCCCGGCTATGAGCCGATCGTGCAGGCCTTCGCGGGCATGTTCAGCGTGAACGGTATGGCCGAGGCGCCGCCCGCCCGGGTTGGCATGCAGGTGCTCGACCTCGGCACCGGCGTGTGGGCGGCGCTCGGTTGTCTTGCCGCGCTGCAATTGCGTGCGCGCACCGGGCAGGGTTGCGTCGTCGATACCTCGCTTTTTGAAACGGGCCTTGGTTGGATGGCACAGCATTTTGCCGGCTTTAATGAGAGCGGCCGGCAGCCACCGCGGCACCGGACCGGGAATCCGAAGCTGATCGTCTTCCAGGCCTTCGATACGGCCGATGGCGAAATTGTCGTCGCCGCCGCCAATGATCGGCTCTTCGTGAAATTCTGCGACGTCCTCGGCCATCCCGAATGGGGCGCCGATCCGCGCTTCCGCACCAATGCCGACCGCATCGCCCACCGTGAGATCTTGCTGCCGTTGCTGGAACAGGCGATGCGGATGAAGGACAGCGAAGCCTGGACACTGGCGCTGGAGACGGCGGGAATTCCCTGCTCGCCGATCCACGACATGGCCGCGGTGAAGGCGCATCCGCAGACGGCCGCGCTTGGTATTATGCAGCCGATGCCGGGCTATGGGCTGGAAGGGATCGCCCTGCCGGTCTCTTTTGATGGGACCAGGCCGCCGGTCATTCAGGGCGCGCCGAAGCTTGGCGAGGGCAATGCCGCCTTTGGTGCGCCGGGCAAGGCGAAGACCTAGAGCGGGATGCGTCGCGAAGCTTTGCGCCGTTCGCGTGCAGTTGCTCCTTCGGCGCGGCGCGTTGCGGCGCAAGACTCCCAGGACATCGGTTGGCCGCCGGGCATCTGGCCGGCCCTGGTGCCATGCAGAGGAGACCCGTTATGACCGAAGCCCCCGTCGAGGTAAGGAAAGCCGCGCCGCTACCCGTCAGTCTGGCAATCCTCGAGCCTTGGAACCTCTGGCGTGGTGAGTTCGATCGCGTCTTCGAGCGCATGTTCGCTGGCGGCATCCCGCCGCTACGCCGCCTGCTGGACCAGGTTCCTGGCCTGCAGACCAACGGCACATGGCCGGCGATCGATGTCAGCGAAGAGAAGGGCTGCTACCGAATCCATGCCGAACTGCCGGGGATGGCAGAGGGGGATGTCGAACTGTCGCTCAAGGGCCGGGTGCTGGTTTTGCGCGGCGAGAAGAAGCGCAGCCATGACGAAAATGGTGCCGACTGGCATCTGAGCGAGCGTAGCCATGGCCGATTCGAGCGCGATTTCAGCCTGCCGGAGAGCGTCGATTCCGCCGGTATAGAGGCCAGCTTCGACAAGGGTCTGCTGACCGTGACCCTGCCTAAACGGGCCGAGTCGCCGCCCGAATCCCGCCGGATTACGGTAACGCCCAGCCTTGTTGGGGATGCCGGCGTGTCGGCTGCCGGGGCCGCTGCCTGATGTGCACGGCGCCGGGGCGGCATGGCCGCTCCGGCGCCCCGCTCAGGCCGGCAGCCTCGCCTCTCGCCATAGGCCAAGCTTCTCTTGCGCCGCCTTGTCGGAGAAACCGAACAGGGTCAGCGGCGTCGTGGCACTGAGACGGAGCTCGGACCAGCTCGGTACCACCACCAGGTCGCGCTCGGAGAGCGAAAATTCCTGGCCATCGACAAGTGCCGTGCCCCGGCCCTCGACGACGACGAAAACCGCGCCATCGGTCGCTCGGCGCGGTGCTGTCTCAAAGCCCGCGGGCAAATGGCGAACCTGGGCGGCGATCGTCGGCATCACTGGCCCGCCATCGGCCGGGTTCACGAATTCCAGCGCATGACCCAGATGCGGATCGGGTGCTTCGGCTGCGGCCAGCCCCAGCAGACTCTCGCGCCATTCGGCATAGGGGTAGTGGAACATCGGCTGGCCGGCCGGCCGGCGGTCAGCGGCGCTGCCCCGAAAGGGGCGCAGGTTGCGGCCGTAGCGGCGCAGGCTGTCATCGGCCGGGATCGCCTCGGCCTGGGCGGGATGGTCGAGGCGTTCGGCGAAGCTCGCCTCATAGAAGCGGACGGTGGGGATATCGAGCCCGTCGAGCCAGATCATCGGCTGGCCCGTCTCATTGCCATGGTCATGCCATTGCCAATTGGGCGTCAGGATCAAGTCGAAGGGGCGCATCACCGCGCGCTCCCCATCAATTGCGGTATAGGCGCCGTCGCCTTCCAGGACGAAGCGGAGCGCGGATTGGGTGTGGCGATGGCACGGCGCAATTTCCCCGGGCAGGATCAGTTGCAGCCCGGCATAGAGGCTAGGCACCACCGCGGAGCTGCCAAGCAGACCGGGATTTTCCAGGATCAGCACCCGCCGTTCCGCCTGTTCGGCGGAAATCAGGTCGCCTGCCCGCAACAGGTAGTCCCGCGCCGGGCCGTAATGCCAGAGATGCGGCTGCGCCGCCGAACGCGGCACCGGCGTGACCAGCGCGGCCATCACTTCCCACAGCGGATAGAGGCTGTGTGGCTGCATATCGGCATAGAGCGCTTCGAGCAGCCGGCGCTGGTCGTTGCTGCCTGGGCTGGCGGTGCCGTCCATGATGTTTCCCTTCTTCGGCGCCGCCCGGGCGGCGCTATCCCTCGGCCGGCGGCGGGTCGCGGAAATAGGGCTCGACGCCACCCTGCAGCTTCATGGTCAGTGGCCGACCCTTACGGTCGACGGTTTTGCCCACAGACACCCGCACCCAGCCTTCGCTGACGCAGTATTCCTCGACGTTGTTCTTCTCGACCCCCTTGAAGCGGATGCCGATGCCGCGGGTCAGCAGCGCCTCGTTGTAATAGGGGCTGGCGGGATCGATCGAGAGACGGTCGGGCAGGGTATCGCTCATGCCCGACCGATAGCGGCGACGGCGGCGGAGGGGAAGCCGCGCGGCGGGCGCCGCTGCAGAGCCATCGCGGCTAGTGCTGGGAGAAGGAGCAACGCACCGGCCGGCTCCGGCATCGCCGCCAGCAGCCAGTCCCGGTTGGCGAAGACCGAAACATCGCCGCCGAACTGGCCGAAGCTGCTGTTCGGCGTGCAGCCGGTGCTCAGGCAAAAGATGAAGCTGTGCACGCCCACCAGATAGGTGATGCCGCCAACTGTCAGCAGGGTGCCGCCGCCGGAATCGCCCGGGGCGATCATCACCTCATCCGGGCCGACCGCGCCATTACCGTTCAGGCCGGCAAATCCGTAACGATCAAAATCGTAAATATAGATGGCCGGCGCTGTGGGATCGTAAAGGTCATAGGCGTTCCGCCCATAGCGCAGCGTGCCGAAGGTGCCGCCCTGGTAGCCGGTATCGCCCAAACCGGTATCGCCATAGCCGGTAATCGTGACGGCCGCGCCGAGGGCGGACGCCGCGGTATAGAGGGGATAACCGGCGATCCCCGTAATCGGCGCGGGCAGGCGGAGCAACGCGAGATCGCCGCCATTGGCCAGATCGCCGCTCCATAGCGGCGAGACCATGTAGTCCGTGACCCGGGCCCATTGGCTGGAATTGGCGAAGGTCACATCAACGAAACTGGTCCTCCAGGTACCGTCCGCGCCGCTGACGCAATGCGCTGCGGTCAGCAAGAAGCTGCCGCCCAGCAGCAATGTGCCGGAACAGCCGCCATAGGCGCCGTTGGTGAAATGAGTGATCAGCATCGCCTCGCCATCGAGGAAGCTCTGCCCGGTTCCGAGCCCCGCGGCCTGCGCGGCAGCGTCCTGATAGACGATGGCGGTGGCCGGCCGACCGACCAGCAGCGCGGCGAGGACAAGCAGGGCGGCGAGACGGCAGGACAGGGTTTTCTTCACGCGGAACCACCTTTCGGGTGGGCCATCGGCGGAGCCGAGGACTGCTACCCAAAACGTTACCACCGATATGGCGGCAGCGGCAGGGCGTTTTCCGTGAGCCTAGGTCTTAGTAGCCCAGCGCCCGGTCCACCACTTCGCGCAGCGGCCGCCCATCCAGGAAGCGGGCGAGGTTCTCGGCGAAAAGGCGGGCAACGACCGTGTCCCGCCGCGGATGCATGCCGCCCATATGTGGCAGCACCCGGAGGCCTGGCGTGGTCCAGAAGGGGTGGCTTTCCGGCAGAGGTTCCTCGCGAAAGACGTCCAGGATCGCGCCGCCGAGCCGCTTGCCGGTGATGGCGGCGATCAGCGCGGCGTCGTCGATCGCCCCGCCCCGGCCGAAATTCAGCAGCCAAGCCGAGGGTTTCATCTGCCCCAGTCGACTCGCATTCATGAAATTTTCAGTCTCCGGCGTTGCTGGCAGCAGCAGCACGACGTAATCGGATTGGGCGAGAACCTCTTCGGTCTTCTCTGGGGGGAAGATCTCAGCGATGCCGGGCAGGGCGCCACCACCGCGCCGCGTACCGACCACCCGCATGCCGACCGCGCTTGCCATGCCGGCGAGCTTTGCGCCAATCGCGCCGACGCCGAGGATGCCGAGCGTGGCACCGGCGAGCGGCACCGCCACCTGCCGTTCCCACTTCCCGCGCTTCTGGCTCTCAGCCATGGTCATGAAGGGCTTGGCGATGGAGAAGACGGCGCCGAGGATATTCTCCGGCATGCTTTCCCCATGCGTCCCGCGGGCGCAGGTCAGGGTGAGACTGGTCGGCAGGTCTGGCAGGGCGAGCCACATCTCAACCCCCGCAGTCAGTGCCTGGGCCCAGCGCAGCTTCGTGAATTGCGGCAGCAGGCCAGCCGGGGCGCCCCAGGCGAGCATCGCCTCTGTCTCCGCAAGCACGGCCGGTGAGGGCTTTTCCGCCCGCTTCAGCGTGGTGATCGCGACGCGCCCGCCAAGGCCCGCAGCGGCGATCGCCGCCTCATACGGTGCGGGCTGATCCGCCCAGAGCAGGATGCGGGTCGGTGCGGCCATGGGACCTCCTTCGGCGGTAGTCGCTACGAAGCCTAGGCGCCGGCGGCAAGACTGGCTAGGGCGAGGCAGGGGCCTCGATCCGCTTTATGTTTTAATACCATCTTTGTTATTGATAGAAATTAGTTCGGTTTGACGCCAGTCGATAAGGGCTTGGCTTCATGTCCGATGTTCCACGGCACATCCTGGGCGTGGGCATGTTCAGCAGCGCCTCCACCTAGCTGGTGAATGTCGCCATGGCCCTATTGCGTGCAGCCGGCGCCCCTGATGTCCGGCTGCATTTCGCCTATCGCTGGACGGAATGGCCCGATCCCCCGGCGGCCGGCACGTTGGTGGTCAAATCCCACCACGCGGATACCGCGATGCTGAACTACGCCGCGCTGCATGAGGTCCCTGTCCTAATTTCGCTGCGCGATCCCTGTGATGCTGCGGCTTCGCTCGTCGCCCGCTTCGACAGTCCACCGGTCGAAGCGGCCGGCTGGGTGGTCGCCAGCTATGCCGCCTGCGCCCGCGCCCTTGCGGTGCGGCGCCATCTTGTCCTGCGCTATGAGGCGGGGAGCCTTGGCGGCCTCACCGGGGTCCGGGCGATGGCCCGGCATCTCGGCGTGGCGCTGACGCCAGAGCAACTCGCCAGCGTTGCCCAGACGCATGCACCCTCCCGGATCAAAGCCTATATCCGCTCTCTGCACGAAACCGGCGTTTTCGATGACCGCCCGGCGCGCGCCCAGTGGGACGCAGCGACCCATTGGCACCCGAACCATGTCGGCGATGGCTGCGTTGGCAAACATGCAGACATCCGGCCGGCTGAGATCATCGCCGATCTGCGCCGACGCACCGCCGAATATGACGAGATTTTCAATAACGCGGAGGCGGTCGCGGCTTGACGGGGCTCCTCCGCCGCCCGACCGGGGCGAAGCCCTCCAGGCGCGGTTCCCCGTCACGCGCCGCGGCGCCAAGGGGGGGCAAGCTGTCTTATCCCAACGGCACAAGGCTTTGAATCGTGCCGAGCACCCGGACTGACGCCGCGGCCCGTGCAGCGCAGCCGTCGCGGCCAACGCCGCGCCCCTCAGGAAACCGGAGGTCCCCGCCCGGCGCTTGAGGGCCAGAAAAAGCGAATACCAACGGTCAAAAATTTGACCGTTGGTATTAGAGAAAGCGGCTCACTCCGCCTTTAGGCCGACCGCCGCCACCATCTGCCGGACATGCGGGATCTGCTGGCCCAGCATCGCCGCGAACTCCGCCGGGCCACCGCCGCCAGGCTCACCACCGGCATCCAGGATGCGCTTCTGGATCTCCGGCAGGGCGGCGGCTGCGGTCACTTCCCGGTTCAGCCGCGCGACGATCGCCGCTGGCGTGCCCGCCGCACCGAAATAGCCGTTCCAGCCTTGCGCTTCGAGGTTGGGGTAGCCGAGCTCCCGCACCGTCGGCACGTCCGGCAGCACCCGGGCACGGGTCGGCGCAAGTGTGGCCAGCGCCTTCAGCGTGCCCGCCCGGACATGGATCATCCCCGTGGAAATCTGGTCGCCGCCCAGTTGGATGCGCCCGGCGATCATCTCCTGCACCAGCGGCGCCGCACCGCGGTAGGGCACGTGCTCCATCTGGATGCCGGTATCGCGTTTCAACGTCTCGCCGGTCAGGTTCATGCCGCTGCCGGGGCCCGTGGAGCCGTAGAACACATCCGTCCGCCCGCGTGCCCAATCCACGAATTCCCTGAGATTGTTCGCAGGGTGGTTGGCTTGGGTGAGAATGATGGAGGGCACCATGGCGCCGACCGAGACAGCGACGAAGTCCTTCTGGATATCGTGCGGGGCGCGGTTGTTGAACTGCAGCGCGCAGGTCGTGGTGACGAAGGTCAGGTTGTGGAATAGCAGATTGTAGCCATCGGGCGCCGATTTCGCGATCACCTCGGCGCCGATCGACCCGCCGCCGCCGCCGCGATTCTCGACCAGCATCGGCTGGCCCAGCGTCTCCGTCAGCCGCTGGGCATAGAGCCGAGCCAGCATGTCGGTGGTGCCGCCGGCGGGGAAGGGGACAACGACCCGAATGGGCTTGGTCGGCCAATCATCGGCCTTGGCGCGACCAATCAGCGCGGGCACGGCAAGCGCGGTGAGCGCGCGGCGACGGATCGGCATTCCCGAGTCTCCCCATGGCCCCTGGCCTTGCGGGGCGGGGGCTCAGTGACCGCTATTCTCGCCTGAGAAATCCGGCACCGCCAAGCCCGAAGCGACGAGCTGCGCCGCAAGGTCGGCCTGCAGCCGGCCGAGTCCGGCTGTATCCCGCGCCTCGCAGCGCGCGACCAGCACGGCCTGGGTGTTCGACGCGCGCAGCAGCCACCAGCCATCGGCGGTCAGCACCCGCACCCCGTCCACGTCCTGCACCTTGGCGCCGGCGGCGGCGAGGCGGGCTTTGACCTCCTGGACCACTTCGAATTTCCGCTCCTCCGGGCAGTCGAAGCGGAGCTCGGGCGTGTTGATCACCTGCGGCAGGGCGGCCCGCACGGCCGAGAGCTTGCCCTCCATGCGCGCGACGATGCCGAGCAGGCGCACCGCGGAATAGGGGGCGTCGTCGAAGCCGTACCATTTATCCGCGAAGAAGACATGGCCCGACATCTCCCCGGCCAGGGGGCTGCCGGTCTCGGCCATTTTGGCCTTGATCAGGGAATGCCCGGTTTTCCACATCAGGGGCTGGCCGCCCGCCTTGGCGATTTCATCGAACAACACCTGGGACGCCTTCACGTCGGCGATGATCGTGCCGCCGGGCTTGCCGGCTGCTGCCTGTTGCGCCAGCACGTCGCGCGCCAGGATCACCAGCAGTTGGTCGCCGAACAGGATATGGCCCTCGTCATCGACCACGCCGATGCGGTCGGCGTCGCCATCGAAGGCGATGCCGAGATCTGCCTTTTCATGCCGCACCGCCGCGATGATCTGCTGCAGGTTCTTGGCGACCGTGGGGTCGGGGTGATGGTTCGGGAAGGTGCCGTCGACATCGCCGTTCAGCACCAGATGCTCGCCCGGCAGGCGCCTTGCCAGAACCTTGGTGATCTCGGCGCCCGAGCCATTGCCGGGGTCCCACACCACCTTCAGCCGCCGCTCCCCGCCGTCGTAGTCCCGCAGCACCCGCGCCGCATAGCTTTCGGAGATATCGACATGGCGGTCGCTGCCCTCGGCCACCGGCACCACGTCGCCCTCGCGCGCCATGCAGCCAATCTCTTGGATCTGCGCGCCGAAGAAGGGCTTCTTGCCCAACATCATCTTGAAGCCGTTGTAGTCGGGCGGGTTGTGGCTGCCGGTCACCATCACCGCGCCATCGGCGGCCTGATCGTAGGCGGCGAAATAGAGCATCGGCGTCGCGACAAGGCCAATGCGGATCACCTCCAGCCCGCACGCGCGCAGGCCGGCGACCAGCTGCGGTTCCAAATCGGGGGAGGAGAGGCGGCCGTCATAGCCGACCGCGGCCTTGCGTCCGCCGCCCCGCACGACGATGGAGCCGAAGCAGCGGCCGATCGCGAAGGCGTCCTCGGGCTGCAGGGTTTTGCCGACAATGCCGCGGATGTCGTATTCGCGCAGCACGGTACCGTTGAAGCTGTGGTGGAAGACGGACATGGTCGCGCTCCGGAAGCTCGGGGGTTACGGCCGGCCGATCGAGGCATAGCGGAAGCCCGCCGCCCGCATCGCCTCGGGGTCATAGACATTGCGCAGGTCGAGCAGTAGGTCGCCGCGCATGGCCGCCTTCAGCTTGGCGGGCGACAGGGCGCGGAACTCATTCCATTCGGTCAGCACGACCAGCGCATCGGCGCCCTGCGCCGCATCCAGTGCGCCGGTCGCGTAATGCACCGCGTCGGGCAGCAGCGGCTTGGCCTGCGCCATGCCCGCGGGGTCGAAGGCCCGCACCTGGGCGCCTGCCGCCAGCAGGGCGGGCACCATGACGAGCGCGGCGGCATCGCGCATGTCGTCGGTCTCTGGCTTGAAGGTTAGGCCGAACACGGCGACGGTCAGCCCGGCGATACTGCCGCCGGCCATGGTGAGCAGGCGGTCGGCAAGCGCTGCCTTACGCGCCTCGTTCACGGCGATGGTGGTCTCCACCAGCCGTACCGGTGCGCCCTTATCCTGCGCGGTCTGCGCCAGGGCGAGCGTGTCCTTCGGGAAGCAGGAGCCACCATAGCCCGGCCCGGCATGCAGGAATTTGCGGCCGATCCGCCCGTCCAGCCCCATCCCGCGGGCGACATCGTGCACATCGGCGCCGACCTTCTCGCAGAGATCGGCCATCTCGTTGATGAAGGTGATCTTGGTCGCGAGGAAGGCGTTGGCGGCGTATTTGATCAGCTCCGCCGTCTCGATCCGGGTGGCGAGGATCGGCACGTCGATCAGGTTCAACGGCCGATAAAGTCGCTTCAGAACGGCTAGCGCCCGCTCGCCGCCCGCGCCCTCGGCGATGCCGACGACGACCCGGTCGGGGCGCATGAAATCCCCGATGGCGCTGCCTTCGCGGAGAAATTCCGGGTTCGAGGCGACCTCGATCGACAGGTCGGGCCGCGCTCGCTGCACGATCGCCATCACCTCCCGTCCCGTGCCGACCGGCACGGTGGATTTGGTGACAAGCACCAGCGGCCCGTCGGCCGTCTTGGCCACCTGCTCGGCCGCCGCGTAGACATAGGAGAGGTCGGCATGACCATCGCCCCGCCGGGTTGGCGTGCCCACCGCGAGGAAGACCGCATCGGCGCCGGCGACCGCGGCGGCCAGATCGGTCGTGAAATGCAGCCGCCCGTCGCGGACATTCTCCGCGACCAGGGATTCGAGACCCGGCTCGTAGATCGGGATGCGGCCTGCATGCAGCGCAGCGATCTTGCTGGCATCGGTGTCGATGACCGTCACTTCGGTACCAAACTCGGCAAAACAGG
>Ga0114972_10000781_pt1 | contig 23999 bp, 24 predicted proteins | sample M_140807_EF_Meta_FD_87354 | JGI IMG/M metagenome (GOLD analysis project Ga0114972, IMG submission 87354) | Freshwater microbial communities from Lake Montjoie, Canada to study carbon cycling - M_140807_EF_MetaG | ecosystem: Environmental > Aquatic > Freshwater > Lake | place: Lake Montjoie...
CGAGCGTGCCGATGCCATCCCAAACGGCATTGCCCGTGACGGTGTCGAGGATGACGGCTGTGAGCGCAATGACCAGCCCGATGAGTGCACCGGCGTCCTCGAGCAACACCACGGGGAGTTCTGGCGACTTGGAGCGCCGGATGTAGCGGAACCAACTGGCCGAGCCTTTTGCCGGCCGCGCTTCGCGCACGGCCGTCCGGAACGAAATCGATTCAAGAACGAGCGCGACGCTCAGGATGCCGATGGCCCATGCCGGCGATTCGAGCTGGTGGGGGTGCAGGATCTTCTCGATCCCCTCAAAGACAGCGAACGCCGAACCGAGGGTGAACAGCACGATCGACACCACGAAAGCCCAGAAGAATCGCTCACGCCCGAAACCGAACTGATGATCTGCGGTCGGTGCCCGGCTCGCCCGTTTCCCGCCGAGCAACAGCAACACCTGGTTGCCGGTGTCGGCCACGGAATGCACGCCTTCGGCAAGCATCGAACTCGACATCGTGAAGGCGAAGCCAATGAATTTCGCGATAGCGATGCCGAGGTTCGCCAGCAGTGCAGCGAGGATCGCCCGTTTGGACCCACCAGTCGACATCGTTGTTCCGCCGTTCGTTCAGTGACTGTCGTGTGATGCAGGAACGTAGCGCGCCCTTGACGTGGCAATCTCGGTCCATGCAGCCGCGCGGCCCTCGAACTCCTCGATGATCGAGAACTTGCCGGGTTCGAGATCCTTGTAGACGGTGAAGAAATGCTTGATCTCGGCGAGGATTGCTGGGGCAACATCGGTGATCTCGTAGGTCTCGGCCCAGCGGGGCTCGACCGGGTGCACACACAGGATCTTGGCGTCGCGACCGGCGTCGTCCTCCATCCACAGCACGCCGACCGGGCGAACCTCGATCCAGCAACCAGGGAAGGTCGGGTCCTCGGTGAGCACCAGCACGTCTAGGGGGTCGCCGTCCTCCGAGAGCGTGTCCGGCACGAAGCCGTACTCGGCCGGGTAGGTGGTGGCCGAGAACAGGCGACGGTCGAGTTTGATGTGTCCGGTCTCGTGGTCGTACTCGTACTTGTTGCGTGAACCACGAGGGATCTCGACCACGACTTCGAGCGTTGCGTCCATCGGGGTGGTGTCTGCTGCAGAACTGTTCATCAGACAATTCTGCTCCATCGGGCGGTGTGCGAGACTTCCCGGGTGAGCACTCGCAAACTGAATTCCGCTGAGAGTGGCCTTGACGCCTTCGTCGTGACTGACTTCGACGATGCCCCGATGTCATGTGGCATCGTGCGATTGGCCCCGAAACTCCTTGTCGATGGAGCCACATGGCTGGCCCGATCCCAGACCTACCAGTTCGCATCATTCGAACGGAAGGTCGGCGGTGCGTCAGCCGGCATCAACGCTGCGGCTGACGCCCGCTCCGAGGCCATTGCCGCGTTCATCGAGGCATTCACCCCCGATGCCGGCTCCGTGCTTCTCGACGCCGGTAAGGGACTCGGTGCCGGGGAGATCGCTGCGCTCCGGTCCGCTGATCCCCGTCCCGCGGCCGCTATCGACCGGGCGGTCGAACTGCGGCGGGCCGGCATCGTTGCCGCAGCTGAACTCGCACTCGGTGGTCTCGACGGCCGCACTGTGGCCATCGAAGGTTTCGACGCCGCCGGTCTCGAACTGGCCACTGCACTCATCGGCCGGGGCGCACATGTCGTGGCCATCAGTACCGGAACCGGTACCGCAGCCTCTGCTGCCGGTTTCGATCTCGGTTCCCTCACCGATGGCTTCGCGGCTCATCGGGCCGACATCGTCAATGAACTCGGTGTCGATGCCAAACCGGGCTGGGCCGTGTTCGGGGTGAAGGCCGATGCGCTCTTCGTCGGTTCCAAGACCGGAGCGCTCGATCACAACGGAGCGCCGCATGTGAAGGCGGGTGTCATCCTGCCCTACGCCCCCATGCCTGTCTCGGCCAAGGCGCTGGCCATGCTCACCCGAACCGGCACAGTCGTCCTTCCTGATTTCATCGTCACCGGTGGAGGCCTCGCCGCCTGGCCGGCCGATGGCGTGAGCGCCCCCGAGGATCTCCCCGCCGCTGCCGCCGAACTCGTCACCTCCGCTCTCGGCGAGGTGCTCGGTGCCGAACAGGGGCCGTTGCTCGCCGCATGTGCGCGGGCCGAGGCCTTCCTGCTCACCTGGCGTGCCGAACTTCCCTTCGGCCGCCCGATCGCCTGAGTTCGGACATCAGGAACGTGATCGGGGATTGTGCTGTCGTCTGGTTCCGACGGGATCTCAGACTCGACGACAATCCGGCATGGGCAGCGGCCACCTCTGCGCACGCGTCGGTGCTTGCGGTGTTCGTTCTCGACCCGCGTCTTTTCGGTCCATCCGGTCCGGCACGCCGGGATCGACTGTTCGGCGATCTGCGCGCGCTGCAGCAGCGTCTGCGTGATCACGGTGGCGATCTACTCGTGCGCACGGGCGATCCACTTGATGTGATCCCGGCAACAGCTCACGAATTCTCGGCTGCGAGCGTGTTTGTCAATCTCGACGTGTCACCCTTCGCCGTGGAGCGCGATGCGGCAGTGCGTCAGGCGCTCGATGCCCGTGGAGTGGGATGGAACGGACAATGGGGCACGCTCGTGCATCCCCCGGGAGCGGTGCGAACCGCTGCCGGTGGTCTGTCGCAGGTATTCACCCCGTTCCACAAGGTCTGGGCGCGCACTGCGTGGACACAGTGGCCAGAGGCCGGCCGGGCCGCTGTCCTCGCCGTCAGTGGAGAGCCCATCCCGAGCGGCGGGCCGTATCCGTTCGTCGCTGATCACAACGGCACCGCTGCCCAACCGGGTGAACTCGGTGCCGGTGCCCGCCTCATCGCTGCGGCTGATCGAGCTGATCGCTACGCCGACGAGCGCAACACGCCGAGTATCCACGGAACTTCTGAGCTCTCCGCCGATCTGAAGTTCGGCACGATCTCGCCGCGTACCGCAGCCCAGGTCATCGGCGAATCCACGCCGGGTCGTGCCGCGCTGGTTCGTCAACTCGCGTGGCGCGACTGGTACGCCCATCTGCTGCACGCCACTCCAGCGCTCGTTCATTCGCCGATGAAACCGCAGTACGCCGCCATCACATGGCTTGATGATGATGCGGGATTCCTCGCTTGGACCGAGGGTCGTACCGGATTCCCGTTCGTCGACGCCGGCATGCGTCAACTGCGCGCCACTGGATGGATGCATAACCGGGTGCGGATGGTCACGGCGTCGTTCCTGGTGAAGAACCTGCTCGTCGACTGGCGGCGCGGCGAGGCGTATTTCCGTCATGTGCTCGTCGACGCCGACACCTCACAGAACGTGGGCAACTGGCAATGGGTCGCAGGCACTGGTCCAGACGCATCGCCCTACAACCGCATCTTCAACCCGGTGCTGCAGGGCCAACGATTCGATCCCGAAGGTTCCTACATCCGAACATGGGTACCCGAACTCGCAGGCCTTGACGCTGCCTCGATCCATGAGCCCTGGACCGCTGGTCCACTGGACCTCGCGGCCGCCGGTTTCACGCTCGGTGTTGACTATCCATCGCCGATCGTCGACCTGCGAGAGAGTCGTCAGCGAGCGCTTGCCACCTACGAGGCAGTACGCCCCGCTCGCTGATCAGCTGGCTCGGACCGCAGCGTCCTGCACGGAACGGCGACTGATCGATCGGGGAGCGTGGCCGGAAGCAGCGCGCTCTTCCTCGGTCTCGCCGCCCCAGAAACCGTTCTCGCGGTTGATGCGGGCGAGATCCCGGCACGGGAGCAGCACCGGACATTCGGCACAAACCTTGCGGGCGGATTCCTCGCGGCGGATGCGACGTTCGGGGCGTTCGCCAGCGATGCCGAAAAAGAGGTTCGTGCGACCTTTGCAGGCTGCCTGATCCATCCACGCCGGACGATCCGCACTAATCACGATCGACTCCACGATTGCCTCCGAAAACTTGGTGAGAACGGTTTTTCACTGCGGAGGTGAATTTAGCGCTAAATGGAACGAGCGCAACCCGAACTGACGGAAAATCGGGCTGATGTGACGAACATCCCACCTCCTAGGCTCTCGGGGTGGACTCAGACGGCCTGCCCCGACAACCGCTCCCGCATGCCCCTGCCGATCCGGCGGTCCGGCCGCTGGCCGGTCTACGCGTTGTGGTGACCCGCCCGCGTCACCAGCGCTCGGCGCTGATCGACAGGCTGACCGCCCTCGGAGCAGTGGCTGTTTCGGTTCCCACCATCGACATCGTCGATCCCTTGGATGAGGGTCAGGCCCTGGCCGTAGCGGTGGGTGAGTTACAGAACTACGCCTGGGTGGCGTTCACCTCGGCCAACGCCGTGTCGCGGTTCTGTGGCCTGCTCGGTGACCCCGGCGATCTCGCCGGGGTACGCATCGCGGCAATCGGCACGGCCACAGTGGCTGAACTCGCCCGACACGCGCTCGTCGCCGATCTCGTACCCAAACGTTTCATCGCCGAATCGTTGCTCGAGGCGTTCCCATTGCCTGATCCTCTTGCGGGGGCTGAGCACGGGTCACTCTCGAATCGGGTCCTCATCCCTTCGGCCGAGGTCACCCGCGATGTGCTGCCGAAAGGGCTGCGCGAGCTCGGATGGAGCGTCGATGTCGTCACCGCGTACCGCACGGTTCCTGCGGTCATCACCGCCGCCGAACGCGCTGAGGTTGCGTCCGCCGACGCGGTCACCTTCACCTCTGGTTCCACGGTCGATCAATGGGTGGCCGCATTCGGCGTCGGGACAGTGCCACCGATCGTGGCCTGTATCGGCCCCGTCACCGCCGAAGTCGCGCAACGCCACGGATTCCGGATCACGGTCGTCGCCGAGGTGCATACGGTCGAGGGTCTCGTCGACGCACTCATTGCTCATCAGGCCACGACGCAGGTTTCGTCAGATGAAACTTCGACGTCGGGTCGTCGGAACGATTCGGGTTAGCCGCGCCCAACTCGCGCTCCGACTGTCACATCGACGCTCACATCGACACTCACATCGACACTCACATTGGCCGGCGCAAGGGTCATGCCTAGGCTGCACCCGATGACATTCCCGCAACGCCGTCTCCGTCGCCTCCGGCGAACCCCAGCTCTCCGACGCATGGTCGCCGAGACCCGCCTCTCGGTCGACGACCTCATCGCACCATTGTTCGTGCGCGAGGGAATCACTGCACCTCAGCAGATCGCTTCGATACCCGGCGTTGTGCAGCACACCCTCGAGTCGCTGCGCACCGAAGTCAGCCAACTCGTGTCACTCGGGGTGCCGGGCGTCATCCTCTTCGGAGTCCCCGCAACGAAGGATGAGCGCGGCTCCGGCGCCTGGGATCCCGACGGCATCGTGCAGGTGGCCCTTCGCCAGTTGCGTGATGATTTCGGCGACAGCATCGTGCTCATGGCGGATCTCTGCCTCGACGAGTACACGTCACATGGCCACTGCGGTCTGCTTGATGACAACGGCGAGGTCGACAACGACGCCACGCTCGAACTCTACGGAGAAGTTGCGCTCGCCCAAGCCGAAGCCGGAGCCGACATCGTCGCTCCGTCGGGAATGATGGATGGCGCCGTCATGGCCATCCGCGACGCCCTCGATGACGACGATTTCGAACAGGTCTCGATCATGGCGTATGCCGCGAAATACGCCTCGGCGCTCTACGGCCCATTCCGCGATGCGGTTGATGTCTCGATCGTCGGCGGTGGTGATCGCAAGGGCTATCAGCAGGATTACTCGAACGCCCGTGAAGCACTCGAGGAGATCCGTCTCGACATCAGTGAGGGTGCCGACATCGTGATGGTCAAACCAGCGATGGCGTATCTCGACATCATCAGTCGGGCCCGGGCCGAGGTCGATATTCCAATGGCCGCTTATCACGTGTCCGGCGAGTACGCCATGGTCAAGGCCGCAGCCGAGCGCGGCTGGATCGACGGTGACGCCGTCGCACTCGAACATCTCACCGCCATCCGCCGAGCAGGGGCCGACATGATCCTCACCTACTTCGCCCACGACATCGCCGAACTGCTGCAGTCATGAGCGAGCCACTCCCCACCACGAACGCCGAACTCTTCTCCCGTGGACAGAAGGTCATCCCCGGGGGTGTGAACTCTCCGGTCCGGGCATTCCGTTCCGTCGGCGGCACGCCGTACTTCGTGGCCAGCGGCTCAGGTGCTCGTGTCACCGATGTCGAGGGTCGGGTCTTCATCGATCTCGTCCAGAGCTACGGCGCAGTCATCGCCGGCCATGCCCACCCGAGAATCGTCGAGGCGATCCGCAACGCAGTGGGGGATGGCACATCATTCGGCGCACCCACGCCGCGCGAGGTCCAACTGGCCGAGGCCATCTCCGAACGTGTTCCATCCTGCGAGAAGGTGCGCATGGTCAACAGTGGGACCGAGGCCACGATGAGCGTCATCCGCGTGGCCCGCGGCGCTACCGGGCGCGCCAAACTGCTCAAGTTCGCTGGGAATTATCACGGTCATAGTGATGGCCTTCTGGTTTCGGGCGGAACTGCGATGGCCTCGCTGGGTATTCCTGCATCTGCCGGAGTCACGGCCAACGCCATCGCCGACACCGTCGTCGCGCCGTACAACGTCGTGCCCACGCTCGATGAGTCGTTCGCCGCGGTCATCGTCGAACCATGTGCCGCCAACATGGGCCTTGTCCCGCCGGTCCCGGGCTTCCTCGAGGGGCTTCGAGCCGAATGCGATCGCGTTGGTGCCCTGCTCATCTTCGACGAGGTCATCACCGGATTCCGTGTGGCCCGCGGGGGAGCGCAGGCCCTGCTCGGCGTTCGTCCTGATCTCACCGCATTCGGCAAGATCATCGGAGGCGGGCTTCCCGTCGGTGCGTTCGGCGGTCGGGCGGAACTCATGGACAACCTGGCGCCACTCGGTCCCGTGTATCAAGCAGGAACATTGTCGGGCAATCCGCTGGCCACTGCTGCAGGTCTGGCGGCACTCGAGTTGCTCGACGACGACGCCTACGCGCTCATCACCTCACGGGCGGAGTGCCTCGCTGGGGCACTCGCCAACGCGTTCGCGGCGGCCGGTATCACCGTGCAGGTGCCGCGTTTCGCATCATTGGTGGGCCTTTTCTTCGGTGCCGATGCTCCCACCAACTACGAGTCGGCCTGCACCACCGACGAAGCGCTCTACGCAGCGTTCTTCCACGCACTTCTCGAACGCGACATCGCGATTGCTCCCGGCGCGTATGAAGTCATGTTCCCGGGTCTTGCGCATGATGACGAAACGCTCACGGCGATCGCTGACGCTGCGCAGGCTGCTGCGCTGCAGGTCGCGCATCAGCGCTGAGTTCGCATCACCTTCCGCGCAGCACCCGGAACATGAAAGGACCCCGCCGAAGCGGGGTCCCTCGAATCTTGGTTACTTCAGGATCAGCGGCAGTTCAACGGAACTGCCGCGCAGTGCTGGGATCACTTGCTCCCGACGGGCATCGTCCAGTTGGGCTCGATGGTGAGCTTGCCGTCAGCATCGAACAGCGGCTTGCCCTCGGGGGTGACGAGCTGGCCCTCGGCGTCGAGATACGGACTGCTGTTGCCGTAGGTGAGCTGCGCCTTGGCATCGATCTGGGTGGGGTCAACCTTGTATCCCGACAGCACCTCACGCTCGTAGCGAACGACGGCGAGAAGCTGCTCCGGCTTGAGGGACTTGTTGAATGCAGGCATGGGATTGCCGTTGTAGCTGAGGGTCTTGTGCTGACCACCCTCACGGTCGGGATCGCCGTAGGGGGTGCCAGCGGGTCCCATGCCGTTGCTGCCGAGCCAGACGAACTGGAGCTGGCCGAGGATGTCCGGGAATGTCTTGATGAGGTTGCCATCGTTCATCGGGCGACCCACTCCGCCGCCACCGGCTGAACCGTGGCAACCGGCGCACTGGGCGGTGTAGATGGCTTGGCCCTCGGCGAGCTGCGTCGGCTTACCGTCGCTGGCCGGTGAGAGACCACCGATATAGATGAATACCCAGACCGGAAGGAACGCCAGCACGGGCATGGCCCACACGGGGATCTTCTTGCGCTTGAGGGCCGCCTCGACATACGGCGGAACGAACGCCGGCTCAGCAGCCACCGCCGGCGTGGCGGCAGCGACCTTCGCAGCCGCGGTGGGGGCGGTCGAAGCAACGGCGGTGCCAGGCTCGGCAGCAGGTGCTGCAGCAGCCGGAGCGTCGCTACTCGAAGCCTCACCGCTCAGTGAGGAACGACGGTCTTTTGAGCGTTTGAGCAGATGCTCGGGAACTTCGGTCACAGCTCCTCCGGAGAAGGAAGGTGGATGAGAAGAGGTTCGACCTGCGGGTCGACTCGCCTCGCAAACCTAGACGATGGATATGGCCCGGAGCCAAGTAAGCGGTCGGTTTCGAAGACTCTCGGAAACGTCGCCGATGAATGTCTCACCCTGTGGTCACTGGTGGTAGACAATCAGTCGCACCCCGAAGATCCTCGGCTCCACCTGCGGCCTAGGGGGCACCTGTCTGCAGTTACGATTTGTGAAAACGTTCTCGAGGGAGGACCAACCCCGGTGGTTGCGCTTATTACATCCCTGTTGATCGGCATAGCGCTCACGGCGCTCGTGATCCCGATCGCCAAGCGTCGACCTGTCGGCACCCCGCTCACATGGGGTGAGGCGATGGTCGCGTCGGTCTACACGTTCTTCCTCTTCATCTGGTTCTACGGGATCATCCCGCACCTGTGGCTCACGTGGGCTGACAACGAACTCAACTGGCGTCCGGACAAGCTTCTGTTCGGCCCCGGAAACGTCGTCAAGCCGCAGGAGTTCGGCGGTTGGTTCCCCATGACAATCAGCTACCAGACCATCCGCGACATCATCGCTGTGCTCATCTACGTGGTGTTCCTCGGGGCACAGATCGCCCTGTGGATCTGGTGGCAGAAGCGTGACAAGCGTGCGGTCGCAGCCTCAACCGTCCCGGTTGTCACGAGCGACTACGGCCGACCGCTGGTCCGGAAGAGCTGAACATGGCCCGCGTCGACGCGAATCCTCCCATGCCCGAATTCCGGGCCGATTATCAGCTCCAGGAAGTCGACGCGGCATGGCTCTCGAAGGCCGTGAAGCCCAAGCAGTTCATCCATATCGACCAGTCCGAGTGCATCACCTGCGAAGGCTGTGTCGATATCTGTCCTTGGAAATGCATCCATCTGGTGCGCACGGACTCCATCGCCGAGGCTCTCGGCACAGAACTCCCCGGTGAAGATCCCGGCGATCAGTCGGTGTTCCTCATCGACGACGATGTGTGTACTCGTTGCGCACTCTGCGTCGATCGCTGTCCCACCGGTGTCATCATCCTCGGCAAGGTCGGCGACGCCCCTGCCGATGGCGACTCCCATCAACGCATGCCCACACATGGCTACGGCTACGGAATGCGCCTCGGTTGATCGTCATGAACATTCGTCCCTCTCTTCCCAGTACCAGAGCAATGGAGAAGTCCCTTGGCTAAAACCATGGAGAATCCGAAGAAGTCCCCTGCGGATCGCGTGAGCGAACTTGTCGATAAGACCCAGGGATCACAGGCATGGAACTCGATCTTCCGGCCCGGCTCGGTGTTCCGCAAGGGATACACCGACAGCCCGCGTAACCGGTCGTACGTCATCATGAATAGCGTGATCTACCACCTTCACCCGGTGAAGGTGAAGCGTCACGCCGTCAAGGTCAGCTACACGCTGTGCCTCGGCGGACTCAGTTTCTTCCTGTTCATCCTGCTCACGGTCACCGGCATCTTCCTGATGTTCTTCTACCGTCCCACCGCTGCGCAGGCCTGGAACGACATCTACACCCTCCAGACCTCCGTCACCTTCGGTCTGCTGATGCGAAATATGCATAGATGGGCCGCGCATCTCATGGTGTTGTCGGTCTTCTTGCATATGGCCCGCGTCTTTTACCATGGTGCCTACAAGCCGCCTCGTGAGTTCAACTGGGTGATCGGCGTCATCCTTCTCACGCTCACTCTTCTTCTGTCCTTCACCGGTTACCTGCTCCCGTGGGATCAGCTCGCTCTGTGGGCCGTGACCGTGGGTACCAACATGATGGGGTACACCCCTGTGTTCGGTAACCAAGTGCGTTTCGTGCTTCTCGGCGGCAAGGAGATCGGAACCGACACCCTTCTGCGTTGGTATGTGTTGCACGTGTTGTTCGTCCCGTTCGTGACTGTCATCTTCCTTGCGATCCACTTCTGGCGGGTCCGCAAGGACGGCGGCATCTCCGGACCTTTGTGATCGAGGAGGCCACCCCATGACCGAGATCCCTGAACATCTCCGTAAGCGAGCCGAAGCAGCACGCGAAAAGGCTGCCGAACAAGCTGCCGCTCCCGCCGAAGAGGCCGCGCCTGCAGCGGAGGCTTCAGCGCCCTCAGGCGAGACCAGCCGTATTCCGGCTCATCTCCTCGAGCGCTCGAAGTCCGCCAAGTCGAAGGGTGCAGCCACCGAGACAGCCGTCGCCACCGCCGGCGGCGGTGGGGTTGCAACTGCAGTCGCCACTGCTGCTGCTCCTCCCATGGCCACCGGCCCCGGTGGACATACCCAAAGGCTGCTCACGGTCGTCAAGGCCGGCTCGATCCAGGACCTGAAGTCCGTGCCGGTCGACAAGGTCCACACCTGGCCGCATCTTCTCGCCGTCGAGTTCGTTGCCTCGCTGCTGATGTTCGCTTTCGTGATGATCTTCTCGATCTTCATGAACGCACCTCTGCTGGCGTTGGCCAATATCAATGCCACGCCGAACCCGTCGAAGGCACCTTGGTACTTCCTCGGCCTGCAGGAACTGCTCACCATGTTCCATCCGATGGTCGCCGGTGTGACCATTCCGGGCATGGGTATCTTCCTGCTCATCCTGGCGCCGTATATCGACCGCAATCCGTCGAACAAACCAGAGGATCGCAAGTTCGCTATCTCTCTCTTCACCGTCCAACTGATGTTCTGGGCTGTTCTGGTCATCATTGGTTCTTTCTTCCGTGGTCCGGGCTTCAACTTCGTCGCCCCATGGACCGCCGGCCTGTTCTTCGAACTCTGATCACGTGCACGTAGGAGCCCCCGCATGAATCCTCTCGTCATCGTCATCCCCCTCGTCGTCATCCTCGGTGCTGTCGTGGTGTTCGCTGCGCTCCGCCGCAGCGACTCCGGTGGCGCCACCGGTGCGCTCAGCCGCGAGACCCGTAAGCGCGACCGGTCAGAGCCCGCAACGCTCGCCGACGACGCTGTCCTCTCCGGTCGGCAGGTGGAGAAGTCCGCTTCGATCGAGCGTCGATCAGGTTCGGTCGAGAAGGTCACCAGTTCTGTGGCCACGTACGTGCCGCCTGATGCCGACGCCATCGGGGTGACCCGTCGTCAGTTCTTCAACCGCTCAATCCTCATCCTCATCGGTCTCACGCTCAGCGGTTTCGGCGCTGCCTTCGTTGCCTTCCTTTGGCCGACGCCCAAGGGCGGCTTCGGCTCCAAGATCCGCGTGGGCAATGTGAGCGACGTCCTCGCCAAGATCGCCGCCGGCAAGGGTTTCCTCTACCTCGCCGAAGGACGCATGTGGATCACTGCCTACCCCGCCTCGGCGGTCGAGAAGGCCAAGGCCGTCTACCCGGCTGCGGTGCTCCCCGGCATGGAGGCTGGTGTCGTCGCGCTTTATCAGAAGTGTCCGCATCTGGGTTGCCGAGTGCCGTCCTGCCAGACCTCGCAGTGGTTTGAGTGCCCCTGTCACGGTTCGCAGTACAACCAAGCCGGTGAGAAGAAGGGCGGCCCGGCTCCCCGAGGAATGGATCGCTTCGCCATGGATGTCACCGCTGGCGTGCTCACTGTTGACACCGGCCAGATCTTCCAAGGTCCGCCCATCGGTACCAACACCACTGGACAAGAAGCTGAAGGCCCGCACTGCGTGGGCGGAGGACACTGATGCACGACTTCACCTCTACCCTCGTTGTGGCTAATGCGGCCCGCACCATCGGCATCACCCTCGGTGTGGTCCTGCTCGGTGTCTTCGGCATCGCCATCTTGTTCAACGTGCGCAAGGGTCGCGCCGAGGTCGGCTCCGAGATTGAACTGGCGGCGAACCGCAAGCCCTATCTCGACGATGACGAACTCGAGACCAAGAAGCTTGATCGCACCCTTGGCGCCGGGCTCGTCATCCTTGCCGTCATCGGCATCGCCTTCCCGCTCTACTGGCTCGCCGAGCCCAGCCGCCAGACCAACGCGGTTGACGAATTCAAGGACATTGCCATCAGGCGCGGGGAGGACATCTACGTCAATGGCGCCCAGTGCGCGAGCTGTCATGGTCCGAACGGCGTCGGCGGTGTCGCCAACTACACGATCACCGATCCGGCCACTGGCGACTACGTATCGGCAGTCTCCTGGAAAGCCCCGGCTCTCAATACGATCATGTATCGCTACACGCCCGAGCAGGTGACCTTGATCCTCAACTACGGCCGCGGATTCTCCCCGATGCCAGCATGGGGCGCTCCCGGTGGAGGCCCGCTCACAGAGCAGCAGATCTCGGACACCATCGAGTACCTGATCTCCATCCAGATCCCAGCCGAAGAGTCAAAAGCAGCCGTACAGGCTGAATTGGACAAGACCTGTTCGGCGGATTCCGCTGGTAACTGCACAGTTGCCGGTGGGTCGTACAAGACCCTCGGTGAAGCCGTCTTCAATCTCGGCTATACCGACAGTTTCGCCGGTGGTGCATACTCCTGTGCCCGCTGCCACACCAAGGGCTGGTCCTACGGTCAGGCGCAGCTTCCTGGTGGCGGCGGCTTCGGCCCCAATCTTCGTGATGGATCTGAGATCCGTCAGTTCCCCACCGCAGATCAGCAGATCGCCTTCGTCTCGGCGTATCCCAAAGCCCAGACTGCCTATGGCAGTCAGGGAATGTCGAGCGGTCGTATGGGCAGCTTCGGTGTGAACCCCAACGCTGTCGATCCCAAGACCGCGATCATGTCGCCTGATCAGGTCATGCTGACCCAGGAACAGATCGCAGCTGTTGTCGCCTACGAGCGGAGCCTCTGAACATGCATCATCTCCAGATCCTCGCCGGTATCGCCTTCAATCCGGGCATCCGCGGCATCCTCGTCGTCGGTGTTGGCGTCGTAGTGCTGATGGGCTCGGTGTGGCTCCTGCTGGCCAGCAACGTCGGTGCTCGCCTCGGCATGCTGCTCACGCTCACCGGTCTGTTCGGTTGGCTCACAATCCTCACACTCACCTGGTGGATCAGCCCGCCGGCCATTGGTCCGCGTGGCAACAACGGTGCATGGAAGCCGGTTGAGATCTATGTCAACGGTTCCGGTGTCAACGGTTCCGGCTCGCCGAAGACGGTCGAGGTCGGTGGGCTCGCTGATCCGGCATCCCTGCCGACCGCCGACGAAATCCTCGCGGACAACCCAGACTTGGCTGCTGAGTATCCGAATGGCTTCCTGCTGTCGGATCTCGAAGGTAACAATCCTGAGATCGTTGCCGAGTACATCAAATCCGAGAATATGAACGGTTGGAGTCTGGTGGCTTCCTCGGCTGCCGGCGAGTCGCAGGCCGCCGCTGATGTGGCGCTCGTCAACGCAGGAATCTTCTCCGGTCCAACCGCGTACAAGAAACTCAACACCTGGGAGTACGGCGGCAAGCCCCAGCGCGAGAACGAATGCGCTGACACTGACATGGTCTGCCGTGCAGTGTTCCGGGTGAAGATCGCGGCGACGTTCAAGCACCCCACCCACTATGCCGTGGTCCAGGTCCAGAAGGTCGTCACCCAAGAAGCCAAGCCGGGCGAGCCGCCGCCCTTGCCGAAGATTGACACCTCCGCGCCGGTCTATTCGGTGGTCCTGGTCCGCGATCTCGGCAGCGTCCGCTTGATTCCCTTCCTGTACTTCCTCATCTCCGTCTCACTGTTCATCATTTTCGCTTGGACCCTGCACAACCGTGAGAAGGTCCTCATGAAGAACAAGGCCCTCGCCGAAGCTGCGAAGGGGGCCTGATCCGTGGGTCAGTACCTCCCCATTTTCGCCATGCTGGTGCTGGCCATCCTGTTCGCGGCGATCAGCATCCTGGTGTCGAAGATCCTCGCTCCTCGTCGCCCCTCGGCCTCGAAGTCCTCGCCCTATGAGTGCGGCATCGTGCCCGGTCGTGATGTCCCGGAACGATTCCCCGTGAAGTTCTTCCTCGTCGCCATGATCTTCATCGTGTTCGACATCGAAGTCATTTTCCTGTTCCCGTTCGCCACCGTGTTCCGGTCGCTCGGTGGCTACGGCATCGCAGCAATCGTCATCTTCTCGGCGGCGGTGTTCGAGTCGTTCGTGTACCTGATCAGCAACGGTGCCCTCGACTGGGGTCCCATCAAGCAGCTCCGCCAGAGCGGCAGCACGTCACCTGCTCGCACGGCATCGTCCACAATCCGACTCGTGGGGCTCGAGGGCCGAGACCTCTCAGCAGCGACTGCCCCCGCATCCTCGGAAGAGGCCGCATAGTGTCCAGCGAATCTCGTTCCAGCGGCGGCGTGCTCGAAGCCGGCCTCGAGGGACTCAGCCACAACTTCCTCACCGGCACACTCGAGGGCCTCGTCAAGTGGGCGCGCTCGCACAGTGTCATGCCCGCCACCTTCGGTCTCGCCTGCTGCGCTCTCGAGATGATGGCCGCCGGTGGCCCGCATTACGACCTCTCCCGCTATGGCATGGAGACCTTCCGTGCTTCCCCTCGCCAGGCCGATCTCATGATCGTTGCTGGTCGAGTGTCGCAGAAGATGGCTCCTGTGCTGCGTCAGATCTACGACCAGATGATGGAACCCAAGTGGGTCATCTCCATGGGTGTGTGCGCATCCTCGGGTGGCATGTTCAACAACTACGCCATCGTGCAGGGTGTTGACCAGATCGTTCCTGTCGACGTCTACGCCCCGGGTTGTCCGCCTTCGCCCGAGACCCTCATGCACGCCATCCTCACCCTGCATCAGCAGATCCGCGACGGAGAACTCACCCGTCGACCCGGCCAAGGTGCCGGCATTGTCATCGAGCAGGTCGGAGCCGCCGGGTCCACGCCGGTCGTGCTGGGACGGAGCTGACCATGGCCGACGAAGTCGCCCCCACCGGGGCCGACGACACCGAGGTCGAAGCCACGCCCGAGGCCGCTCCCGAAGAACTCTTCGGAGCACTGCTCACCCGTTCCGGCGGACAACTCGTGGTGCATCCCAGCCGGGAGCAGTACCCGAAGTTGCTGCGCACACTGCATGAGTCCGGCTACCACATGGTGATTGACCTCTGCGGCGTCGACTACCTCACACATCCGGGTCGCACAGGCGTGCCCGCCTCAGTTGCCACCGAGCGTTTCGAGGTCGTGCTGAACCTGATCAACCACAAAGAACGCGCCCGGCTCCGACTTCGCGTGCAGATCCCGGTCGACGATGCCCGCCTCGCCAGTGCGTTCGATCTCTATCCCGGCACCGAGGCCATGGAGCGCGAGACCTTCGACATGTTCGGTATCTCCTTCGATGGTCATCCCGATCTCACCCGCATCCTCATGCCCGAGGATTGGCTGGGTCATCCGCTGCGCAAGGACTACGACTCCGGTCGAATCCCGGTGCAGTTCAAGGGTGCTCCCGCGAACCGACCCGCCACCCGATAATCACACGCACTCATGACCACCACACACGAAGTCCCAGCCAACCTCGCCCAGACCTCTGAAGGCGCCCAGGAACTCACCAGTCGCGATGTCATCGCTGCTGGCGAACGTCTCCGCGAACTCGGTGCAGTGCTGCGACTCTCGGAGTCCGAAGCCCTCGACGCCGAACTCGATGCGGTGCCCGACGACGAGACCATGATCATCAACATGGGGCCGCAGCATCCGAGCACCCACGGCGTGCTTCGTCTCATGCTCGAACTCCAGGGCGAGACCGTTCTGCGCTGCAAGCCGATCATCGGCTACCTGCACACCGGCATGGAGCGCACCGGCGAGGACCTCACGTATTTGCAGGGACCCACGAACGTCACGCGTATGGATTACGCCGCTCCGCTCTTCACGGAGCTGGCGTTCTCGCTCACGGTCGAGAAGCTGCTCGATATCGAAGTCCCTGAGCGCGCCGTCTGGATCCGCATGCTCATGACCGAGATGAACCGCATCTCTTCGCATCTTCTGTTCATGGCCACCAACGGCATGGATCTCGGTGCGGTGTCGATGATGCTCTACGGATGGCGTGAGCGCGAGGAGGCCCTGCGATTCCTGCAGGAGGTCACCGGTCTGCGCATGAACCACAACTACATCCGTCCGGGTGGCGTCGCCGCCGATCTACCCGACGGCTGGCGCGACAGCATCCTGCGTCTTCTCGACATGCTCCCGCCGCGTCTTGATGAGTACGACGTGCTGATGACCAACCAACCCATCTGGCGCGAGCGCCTGCAGGGTATTGGCGTCATCTCCGCTGAGGAATGCCTCGCACTCGGCGTCACCGGTCCGATCCTGCGCTCCACCGGTTATGACTGGGATCTGCGTCGCGATATGCCGTATCTCGCGTTCGACAAGATCGATTTCGATGTCGTTGTCGGTTCTTTCGGCGACTGCTTCGATCGATTCGCCATCCGCCTCGCCGAGATCCGCGAATCGATGAAGATCGTCCGACAGTGTCTCGAGAACATGCCGAAGGGCGACTACCGGATCCAGGACAAGAAGGTCACGCCTCCACCGCGTGCCCGCATCGACGAGTCGATGGAAGCGCTCATCCATCACTTCAAGATCTTCACCGAGGGCTTCAAGGTTCCCGAGGGCGAGGCCTACGTGGCCATCGAGTCACCTCGAGGCGAACTGGGTTGCTACATCGTCAGCGATGGTTCGCCGAATCCGTATCGCATGCATGTCCGGGCACCAAGCTTAGTGAACCTGCAGACCCTGCCGCATCTCATGCACGGAAACCTCGTCGCCGACGCTGTGGCCATCATCTCGTCGGTCGACCCGATCCTCGGGGAGGTCGATCGCTGATGGCTCGACTCACAGCAGAGAACACCGAACTCGCGCTTGAGATCATTGGTCGCTACCCGCGGCCCAAGTCCGCGCTCATCCCGCTGTTGCATCTGGCCCAGGAGCAGGACGGTCACGTCACCGAAGCCGCCATGTCACACATCGCGGAACTCGTGGGCGTCTCCGCCGCCGAGGTGCTCGGCACCGCGTCGTTCTACGAGATGTTCAAGTTCGAACCGGTGGGCCGCTACATGGTCAACATCTGCACGAATATCGCCTGCCAGCTCATGGGTGGCGAGGAACTCCTCGAGCACGCTGAATCCACCCTCGGCATCCGCCCCGGTCAGACCACCGAGGACGGCCTCTTCACTCTCGAAGATGTCGAATGCATCGCCGCGTGCACCGAAGCGCCGTGTCTGCAGGTCAACTACCGCTACTTCCACAAGATCACGAACCCCGAGTTCGACCAACTCATCGTTGATCTCCGCTCGGGCGCTCGTAACGACATCCCGCCGCACGGCACGCTCGCCAAAGTGCGCCAGCGCATCCCCGCTGACCGTCGCGCCGGTGTGGTCACCCCCGAGGACACCGCCCATCCGGTCTGGCTCGCTTCATCGCAGGAGGCTCAGTCCTGATGAGCACCACTGAAGTTCCGCGCATCATTACCTCGCGCTTCGACGACCAAGATGGCCACACGTTGGCTCGTTACGAAGCCACCGGTGGCTACCAGGCCCTGCGCAAGGCGCTCGGCATGGCGCCGGCGGCCGTGTTCGATGAGGTCAAGGCCGCAAGCCTGCTCGGGCGCGGAGGGGCTGGCTTCCCTGCTGGCGTCAAGTGGGGCCTTGCTCCCGCTGAGGTGTGGCCGCGCTATCTCGTCGTCAACGGCGATGAATCAGAGCCGGGCACCTACAAGGACCGTCTCCTCATGGAGCGTGATCCCCACCAGCTCATCGAAGGTGTGCTGCTCGCCTGTTACGCCATCGGCTGTGGTCAGGCGTTTCTCTACGTGCGCGGTGAGATGCCATTCGCCCGAGAGCGCATCGCCGCTGCTCTGAATGATGCGTATGCCGCCGGGTATGTCGGCCGCAACATTCTCGGTTCTGATTTCTCCGTTGATGTCGTGCTCAGCTGGGGTGCGGGCGCCTACATCGTTGGCGAGGAAACTGCGCTCATCGAGAGCCTCGAGGGTAACCGCGGCATGCCCCGCCTCAAGCCGCCGTTCTTCCCGGCGGCCAAGGGCCTGTACATGCAGCCCACCATCGTCAACAACGTCGAGACCCTTGCGAACCTGCCCTGGATCATCAGCAACGGGGGAGAGGCCTTTGCCGCTCTCGGTGCCGAGACCTCCCGCGGAACCCGCATGTTCGCCGTCTCCGGTCACGTCAAGAACCCGGGTGTGTTCGAGGTCGAATACGGCGTCACCACCTTCCGCGACCTCATCTTCTCGCCCCAGTACGGCGGTGGTATCCGCAATGACAACGCCATCAAAGCGTTCATCCCGGGTGGCGCCTCGGCCCCGTGGTTCTTCGAGGAACATCTCGACCTCCCGCTCGAGAAGGTCACCGTCGACCGTGCTGGTTCCATGCTCGGCTCTGGTGCCATCGTCGTCATGGATGAAACCACCGACGCCGTGAAGGCCTGCCTGCGCCTCGTTCGGTTCTTCTCCCGTGAGTCCTGCGGCAAGTGCACGCCGTGCCGTGAGGGCACCACTTGGCTCGAGAAGATCCTGCAACGGATCCTTGACGGCTACGGCCGGCCATCGGACCTCGCGCTCCTCATGGACGTCTGCGACAACATCTCTCCCGGGGTCACCTGGCCCCCGAAGCAGACCACCATCTGTCCGCTCGGCCCGTCGGCCGTTTCTCCCATCGCCTCGGCCATGGAGCGGTTCCGTTCCGAGTTCGATGCCCGCATCACCCAGGCCGAGCAGACCCGCATTTCGGTGCCCGTAGCGTTCCCCAAGGCGGTGACCCATGCCTGAGTCCGAGGCCCCCGCAGTCGACGGTGTCGTCGTCGAGATCAATGGTCACGAGGTTGTCGCCCGCAAGGGTGAGCTCCTTATCGACGCTGCCGAACGAGCCGGCACCTATATTCCGAGGTTCTGCTACCACGAACGCATGAAGCCGGTCGGCATGTGCCGGATGTGCCTCGTCGAGGTCGACACCGGTCGCGGCCCGGCACTCCAGCCGAGCTGCATGATCGAGTGCACGCCCGGCATGAAGGTCGAGACCGAATCCGAGATCACCAAGAAGGCGCAGGACGGCGTTCTCGAGTTCCTGCTCCTCAACCATCCGCTCGATTGTCCGGTCTGCGACAAGGGTGGCGAATGTCCCTTGCAGGATCAGACCATGGCGTTCGGCCCCGGCGAAAGCCGCATGGTCGAGGAGAAGCGCCATAAGGAGAAGCCGATCCCGATCAGCGATCTCGTGCTGCTCGATCGCGAGCGCTGCATCCTGTGCGATCGCTGCACCCGTTTCGCCAAGGATGTCGCCGGCGACCCACTGATCCATTTCATCCATCGCGGCAACAACACCGAGATCAACACCTTCCCCGACGAGCCCTTCGCCTCGTACTTCAGCGGCAACACCGTGCAGATCTGCCCGGTCGGTGCGCTCACGGCAAGTACGTATCGGTTCAAGGCTCGTCCATGGGATCTCGACACCACCGAGTCCACCTGTCAGGGCTGTTCGGTCGGCTGTCGAATCTCGATCGACTCCTCGCGTGATCAGGTCCAGCGCTACTCCGGTGTCGACATCGATCCGGTCAACTGGGGTTGGCTCTGCGACAAGGGCCGCTTCTCCAGTGAGGCCGTGGCTGCCGAGGGTCGCCTGAGCGAACCTCTCCTGCGCACCGCAGCCGGACTCATTCCTGCTCGCTGGTCCGATGCACTCGCGGCGGCCGCCAAGGCGCTGTCGGCTGCCTCGCCATCGTCGATCGCCTTCATCGGTGGGGCCCGCCTCACCAACGAGGACGCCTACGCCTGGGCCAAACTCGCCAAGGGTGTGCTCGGTACCGACAACGTCGATGCCCAACTGGCCGATGGTCTCCCGGCCGAAGCCGCTCTGGGCCTGCCCCGCACCACCATCGATGAACTCTGCGCTCCCGGCGGCACCGTGCTCCTGCTCGGCCCCGACCCCAAAGAAGAGCTCCCGGTGCTCTTCCTCCGCCTGCGTCATGCTGCGGAGAACGATCGGGTCACCCTGCTTGAGATCTCACCGCGCAGCACCGGTATCACCTCCCTGACCAAGGCTTCGCTGCAGCCCCGTCCGGGCGAGACCGGCGATCTCCTGCGTGCGCTCACCGCCTCCGCTGATGCCGACCGCGACATCGCGGGCATCCCCGCTGATCGGGTCAATGCCATGCGAGCGCTCATCGCCGCGGCGAACGGACCGATCAAGGTTTTGCTCGGTCGTGCATCGCTCAGCGAATCCGTTGCCGTCACGCTCGATGCGGCCACCGTGCTGCTTGAGGCCCGTCCCGACACGGTGTTCCTTCCGGCCCTGCGCCGGGCGAACATCCACGGTGCGCTCGACATGGGTCTCGCTCCTGGCATGCTCCCCGGCCGCGTCACCCTCGAAGGCGCTCGCGACTGGTTCGCAGAGTGCTGGCCCACCGTCCCGGCCCAGCGCGGACTCGACACCGTCGGGATACTCGAAGCCGCTGCCGCCGGTCGCATCGAAGTTCTGGTGCTACTCGGAGCCGATCCGCTCGCTGATGTCCTCGATGCTGATCTCGCCGCTCGCGGCCTGGCCGGTGCTCGCACGGTCATCAGTGTCGACACCCTCCTCAACTCCTCGAGTGCACAGGCCGACATCGTGCTTGCTGCCGCCGGATTCGCGGAGAAGGCGGGAACCACCACCAATCTCGAGGGTCGCGTGAGTTCGCTCTCGCAGCGGGTCACGCCCCCGGGTACCGCCCGTCCCGACTGGGTCCTCGCCACCGAACTGGCGTCTCGTCTCGGAACCGATCTCGGTTTCACCTCGCATGTCGATGTCCTCGCAGAGATCGGCAGCATCGCTCCGGCCCATCTCGGTCTCACCGCCGAACTCGTGGCCTCCTCACCCAGCGGTGTGCTGGTTCCCGGCGAACTGCCGGCTCCCATCGTCGACGAGGAAGACGCAGCGATCGACGCCGAAGCGCCGGCTGCAACTGACACAAGCGGAGCAACTGACACAAGCGAAGCAGCTGACGCCGCCGCCGTTGACGCAGAAACTGCTGACGGTGCTTCTGACGTCGAAACCGATGGTGGAGAGCAGGCCGAGCCCATCGATCCCGAACTGCTCGCCGAACTCGATCAGGCCGAAGGAGCAGCAGCGCAGCCGGAACTCGTGGCCTTCAGCGCCGCCCCGCCGGTTGGCTCACCGCCTGTCGACTCCTATTCGTTCCGTCTCGTGGCAACTCGCAAGCTCTACGACCAAGGCACGATCGTGCAGTCGGGCAATCATCTCGCTGGTCTCGCTCCGGGCACCTCGGTGCGAGTCAGCCCGTACGACTTTGATCGTCTCGGTGTGGAAGCGGGAGGCACCGTGTCGGTGCGCTCACCGCGAACCACGATGATGATGCCGATCCACGCCGATGCCGGTGTCCCGCGCGGCACTGCTGCAGTCGTGGTCAACCAGTCCGACCATCAGGTGAGCAACCTGGTGAGCATCACTGACCTCGTGACCGAACTGCGGATCGAGACCACAAAATGATCGCCGCCGTCACCTCCATCGGTGCCGCCACAGTGAGCGGCGATCCGCTCCTCGCCGGCCACATCGACCTTGCGATCGTGCTGATCGTCATCCTCAAGGTCGTGGTCGTGTTCGCCCTCATGTTGGTGGCCACGATGCTGATGATCTGGTTCGAGCGCAAAGTGGTCAGCGACCTCCAGAACCGAGTTGGGCCGAACACCGCCGGTCCGTTCGGCATTCTGCAGACCCTCGCCGATGGCATCAAGTTCTTCTTCAAGGAAGATCTCAAGCCCGCCCGGGCGCAGATGCGGGTGTTCATCCTCGCTCCGTTCCTCACTGTCGTGCCGGCGTTCCTGCTGTTCACGATCGTGCCTTTCGGAGGTGACTTCTCGAATGGTCACGACGGTTCTGTCGAACTCTTCGGGCACACCACCTATCTGCAGCTGGCTGATCCGGCCATCGGAATCCTGTTCGCCCTCGCCCTTTCCTCGATCGCTGTCTACGGCGTCATGCTCGCGGGGTGGTCTTCGGGCTCGAAGTATCCGCTGCTCAGTTCCGTGCGTGCATCGGCCCAGATGGTTTCCTACGAAGCCGCACTCGGTCTGTCGGTCTGCTCCGTGGTGCTCGTGTCGGGCACGCTCAGCACCCATGGCATCGTCATGGCCCAGGCAGGTGCTGGCTGGGCCGGGTTCGTTCCGCACTGGAACCTCATCGCTGCTGGCTTCGTTCCGTTCGTTGTGTTCCTGCTGGCCAGCCAAGCCGAACTCAACCGTCCGCCCTTCGATCTCGTTGAAGCTGAACAGGAACTGGTCGGCGGCTACCACACCGAATACAGCTCGATCCGGTTCGCACTGTTCTTCGTGGCTGAGTTCATGAACTCCGTCACGATGGCAGCCATCATCGTCACGCTCTTCCTCGGCGGTCCCGCCGGGCCCGCTCTCATCGGCCCGGGTTGGCTCTGGGGGGTGATCTGGTTCCTCGTCAAGGTGCTCGCGTTCCTGTTCCTGTTCGTCTGGATCCGCAGCAGCGTGCCGCGTGTCCGCTATGACCAACTCATGGATCTCGGCTGGAAGGTGCTCATCCCGATGTCACTCGGATGGTTCCTTCTCCTCGCCACCTACTACGTGGCTCGTGACCAACACTGGAACGGGCTCATCACCATCGTCATCGGGGGCGCCATCGGCCTCACCGGCTACGGCCTGCTGAAGTTCGCCATCGCGACCTCGAAGGCCAAGCGTCTGCAGGGAGTGGTCGAATAATGGGTTACCTCGGAGGTTTCCTCGTCAGCCTGCGTCAGATCGGACGCAAGCAACGCGTCACGACGCAGTATCCGGAGGAGAAGGCACCCAAGACCCTGCGCGTGCATGGTCGCCATGTCCTCAACCGGTACGAGGACGGCATGGAGAAGTGCATCGGCTGCGAACTCTGTGCCGGTGTCTGCCCCGCCCGCTGCATCTATGTGCGCGGAGCGGAGAACGATCCCGAGAATCCGGTTTCGCCCGGCGAGCGCTACGGCTTCATCTACGAGATCAACTACCTGCGTTGCATCCATTGCGATCTCTGCGTCGAGGCCTGCCCCACCGAGGCCATCACCGAATCGAAGATGTTCGAGTTCTCGTTCGCGAACCGCGCCGATGCGATCTATACCAAGGCCGAACTCGTGGTCGACGATTCCGGTATGCCCAAGCATCTCCCCTGGGAGGACTGGCGTCCGGGTGAGGATCTCAACACCTCGGCGTGGATGCGGGCGACTGCGCCCTCTGGCTCGGCGGAGTTCGAGGGGATCGTTGGTTGGTCGGGCGAACTCGGCTACGGCATCCGTGCCCCCGAAGCCGCCCAGGACGTCAAGGACGCCATCACCTCGAACCACGGCCACGGCGGTCACGATGATCACGGGCACGATGATCATGGCCACGATGATCATGGCCACGACGATCACGGACACGGGGGTCACTGATCATGGAGACCGCAGTGTTCATCGTGTGCGCGCTGATCGTGCTGGGCGGAGCGCTGGGCGTGGTGATGTCCCGCAACCCGGTTCACGCCGCACTCAGCCTCGTCGCCACGCTCTTCGGAATCGCTGTGCTGTTCCTCAACCTGGGCGCGCAACTCCTCGCCGTGGTTCAGGTCATCGTCTACACCGGTGCCATCGTGGTGCTTATCCTGTTCGTCCTCATGTTGCTCGGGGTCGATGAGGATGAGGACCTCGACACTGAACCCATCGTTGGCCAGCGAATGATTGCCGTGCTCGTCGGGATGTTCTTCGCAGGTGCGGTTCTGGCCGTCATCATCGTGGGCAAGGACGCTGCAGTCACCGGCGCCCATTCCGCCACCGAGGCGATTTCGCCCTCGATCGCCAACATCGTGCAGATCGGCCGCCAACTCTTCACCACCTATGTCTTCC
>Ga0114972_10000782_pt1 | contig 23998 bp, 22 predicted proteins | sample M_140807_EF_Meta_FD_87354 | JGI IMG/M metagenome (GOLD analysis project Ga0114972, IMG submission 87354) | Freshwater microbial communities from Lake Montjoie, Canada to study carbon cycling - M_140807_EF_MetaG | ecosystem: Environmental > Aquatic > Freshwater > Lake | place: Lake Montjoie...
TGCTGGTTCAAGGGTGTCGCGAAGGTGTTGTCGACCACCACGAGCGCGCCTGCTGCATGCGCCAGTTGCGAGGCTGTCGCAATGTCGGTCAGGCTGCAGTCGGGATTCGTCGGACTCTCGAGCATCACCACCGGAGTCGTGCGCTCCAGTGCTCGCGCGAAGGCCTGATTGTCGGTCTGATCGACGAACTCGCAGGTGACTGCAAAGCGTTCGAGCAGATCGGACAGCAGGCGGGTGGTGCCCATGTAGTGATTGCGTTGCGCCACAACATGGTCGCCGGCACGAAGCAGACCGAGCAGCGTTGTCGAGATCGCACCCATGCCGCTTGCGGTGACCAGTCCGGTGGCGGCACCTTCGAGGTCGGCCACGATGCGAGCCACCCGCTGATGCAGGGGATTGCCGTATCGCGTGTAGTAGCGGGGATGCATTGGCGTTGACGACATCTGCGCGAAGGCGCTGGCGTCGTCGGCCAGAAAAGTGGCTGACCACGGAATTGGCGGCGTGAGTGAACTGCCTTCGTGCAGTGCGTCATCGGCATGCAGCAGGCGTGAATCGAGATGAAGTGTCGGTTTGGAGGACATGACTCTGACGGACGAGGACGATGGCGTTGAGGGGCTGTGTTTCTTTTGCCTCATCGCCCGGGAATGCCCGCTGTGCGGGCGTCTTTGTGACAGAATGCCCGATCCGCCGTCCGCTGGGTCAGCGGTCTTAGTAAAATTCGACGGGTCGGGTTCCCAGAGCTTGTGATGGCACTCTCTGTGTTGCAGCCAGATCAGGTCGATGTCCAAAACTATCGCCAGATAACGTTCGAACACCAGGAGGTGACTGCATGAATAAGAGTGAACTGATCGAAACCGTTTCAACGGAGGCTGATATCAGCAAGGCTGCTGCTGAGCGCGCCCTCAATTCGATCATCGAGACGGTGACCAAGGCTGTGACCAAGGGCGATCGCGTGACCCTGGTCGGGTTTGGCACTTTCTTTTCGAGCAAGCGTCTGGCGCGAGTCGGAAAAAATCCTCGCACCGGGGAAAAGATCAAAATCGCAGCTGCCACGGTTCCCAAGTTTTCTGCGGGCGCCGCCTTCAAGGCCTCGGTCAACAAGAAGAAAGCGAAGTAAGCATTTCGCCTGCGCGTGTGCCAGAACTGACTGGCCGCGCATCAGGCCGATGATCTCGCCGGGCCGGCCTCAGTCGTCTCGCCAGCAACGCCCCGTGAATCGGGGCGCTTGTATTTTCAGGGTCAGAAAACGTGTTTTTCAGGCAGCCGATCAGCGATCTTTGAGTCGTTCGTCGACGCGTTTCAGTTGCGCCTCGTCGATGGCGCCGCTCGCAGATGTTCGCCGCTCGCGGCTGATTCGCCACACCACGAAAGCGCCCAGCGCGAGCAGAACCGCGGGCCCCGCCCACAGCGCCAGATTGCGGCTCGAATAGGTCGGCCGATAGAGCACGAATTCGCCGTAACGTGCGACAAGGTTGTCCTTGATCTGCGTATCGTCCCGGCCCGCGGCCATCTGGCGCAGGACTTCATTGCGCAGATCGGTGGCCAGGTCGGCGTTTGAGTCGGCCAGCGTCTGATTCTGGCAAACCAGGCAGCGCAACTCTGATGCCAGTCGTCGAAACCGGTCGCTTTGCAGCAGCTCGCGGGCCTGCTCGGGCGACGGGTCGGCGAGGGTGCTGCTCGGGGCATCGGCTGCTGTGACAAGCGCTGGCGCGCTGGCTGCGTCATTCGCCGTGGCCGCGATCACCGGGCCGCAGCTCAGGATCCCGGCGATCAGCGCTGCCGCGCCCTGCCTGCCAAGCCAATTGCCGGCGGCTCGTGATCGCTCGGCAACAATGACGAGGGTCCTCATCGGGCGAGTGCCTGGGCGAGCGGCAGGAGCTTGTCGGCAATGACCTCGGCGGTGAGCGGGCCGACATGCTTGTAGCGGATCGTGCCATTGCGATCAATCAGGAAGGACTCTGGCACACCATAGACGCCATAATCGAAAGCGATCCGGCCATTGCGGTCAGCAACGATCGTGGCATAGGGATTGCCGTGCCTGTCGAGCCAGGCCTTGGCCGCGCCCGGCTCGTCCTTGTAGTTGAATCCGACCACCGGCAAGGCCTTGGTGCCCGCGAGCTTGAGCAGCTCCGGGTGCTCGACCAGGCAGGGTGCACACCACGAGGCCCAGACATTGAGCAGCCAGACCTGGCCGCGCATTTTGTCGGGCGACCAGTTCTGATCGGCTTGAGCAAGCAGGGGCAGATTGAAGGCCGGCGCCGGCTTGTCGATCAGGGGCGACGGAATTTCGCGCGGATCGCGCCCGGGCTTGAGCCCAAGCAGCAGGAAGGCGGCGATGACCGCAAAAGCGATCGCCGGCAAAATGAAACGCAGCGAGCGCATGCCGACCGGGTTCAGGCCGAGGCCGTGACCTTGCGGTCATCGGACGCGGTGCGCCGGGCAACCCGATAGCGACGGTCGCTGATCGCAATGAATCCACCGAGCGCCATCATGAAGCAGCCCCCCCAGATCCAGTCGATGAAGGGTTTGACCCAGGTCTTGAGCGTCCAGCGACCGTCGGGCAGTTGCTCGCCCAGTGCAACGTAAAGGTCACGGGTCAGGCCGGCATCAATGGCGGCTTCGGTCATCACCGATTGGGTCGTCGGATAGAAGCGCTTTTCGGGATTGAGCTCGAGCAAGGGCTTGCCATCGCGCGAGACCTCCACGATGCCCTGCACACCGCGATAGTTGGGCCCGGTGAGGTCGCGGATGTCGCGCAGCGTGAGCGTGTAGCCGCCGACCTCGACCGACTGATTGGCGCCAAGCGCAGCGTCGACCTCGATTTCGAGGGCCTTGACGCAGGCCACGCCGATGCAAAAGACGCCGACCCCGGCATGGGCGAGGATCATGCCCCAGAAGCCGCCGGGCATCGACCTCAGGCGCGCCGGCCAGCTCGCGGCCTTGACCTGTCCGGCCCGTTCATAGATCGCGACGCCGCTTGCCGCGATCAGCCACAGGCCGAGAAAGATGCCGATCGCAAATCCCAGGCCACCCAGCACCGAGGTCTGCGCCCCCGAGCGACCGCTGGTGAGCGTGATCAGCAAGGCGGCTGCCACCGCGATGCCGAAGGCCCATTTGAGGCGTGCTGCCAGTTGCGGCAGCGGCGATTCGCGCCAGCGCGAAATCGGCCCGATGCCCATCAGGAAGGCGGCCGGCGCCATCAGCGGAAAGAACACCGCTTCGAAATAGGGTGGTCCGACCGAAATTTTGCCCAGGCCCAGGGTATCGAGCACCAGCGGATAGAGCGTGCCGAGCAGGACCGAGCCGGCTGCGGTCACCATCAGCAGGTTATTGGCCAGCAGATAGCCCTCGCGCGAACTCGGCGCGAAAGTCACCGGTGTCTGGTTGCCGGCGATGCCGGGGCCGCGCAGCGCAAAGAGGATCAGCGAGCCACCGACCACCACCACCAGAAAGGCCAGGATGAAGATCCCGCGGGTCGGGTCGCTGGCAAAGGCATGGACCGAGGTGAGCACGCCCGAGCGCACGAGAAAGGTGCCAAGCAGCGACAGGCTGAAGGCGGCAATCGCCAGCAGCATGGTCCAGGCCCGAAAGCCGCCGCGCCGCTCGGTCACGATGAGCGAGTGGATCAGCGCCGTGCCGACCAGCCAGGGCATGAACGAGGCGTTTTCGACCGGGTCCCAGAACCACCAGCCGCCCCAGCCGAGTTCGTAGTAGGCCCAGGCGCTGCCCAGCGCAATGCCGATTGTGAGGAAACACCAGGCGGCGGTGGTCCAGGGGCGCGCCCAGCGGGTCCAGGCGGCATCGACTCGTCCGCCGAGCATCGCGGCCACCGCAAAGGCGAAGGCCACCGAGAAGCCGACATAGCCCATGTAGAGCATCGGCGGATGGATGACCATGCCCGGGTCCTGCAGCAGCGGATTGAGGTCGCGACCATCGGGCGGCCCGGGCATCTGGCGCATGAAGGGATTGGAGGTGAAGAGCATGAAGGCCAGAAAGCCGGTGGCCACCAGACCCAGCACGCCGACGACCCGCGCCCGAAACACGGTCGGCAAGGCCGTGCCGAAAGCATTGACCGCGGCCGTCCAGCCGGCCAGCATCAGTGCCCACAGCAGCAGCGATCCCTCGTGCGAGCCCCAGGTGGCGGCAAAGCGGTAGGGCGTCGGCAGTTGCGAGTTGGAGTTGCTGGCGACATTGACCAGCGAGAAATCGTTGTCGATGAAGGAGGTGGCGAGCGCTGCGAAGGCCAGCACCACCATCAGGCACTGGGCGTTGGCGGCATTGCTGCCGGCGCGCATCCAGGCCGCATCGGCCCGTGCAGCGCCCGCCAGACCGCCTGCCGCCTGGATGAGGGCGAGCGCCATGGCCAGCCAGAGTGCGAAGTGACCGATCTCGGCGATCATGGCTGCGAGACCGTGCCGGCACCGATCGGCTTGCCGGCGCGCTTGAGCGCCTCGGCGGCTTCCGGGGGCATGTAGTTTTCGTCGTGCTTGGCCAGCACCTCATCAGCCTTGAAGACGCCGTCTGGCCCGACCTTGCCCTGTGCCACGACGCCTTTGCCCTCGCGAAACAGGTCGGGCAGGGTGCCGCGATAGATCACCGGAATGGTCTTGACGGTATCGGTCACCCGAAAGCGCACCTCGAGGCCATTGCGCACCACGCTGCCGGTCTCGACCATGCCGCCGACCCGAAATGCGCGGCCCTGCGGCGCCTCATTGGCCGCGATTTGAGTGGGCGTGAAGAAAAAGACGATGTTGGACTTCAGGGCATAGAGCACCAGCCCGATGGCCACCGCCAGAACCGCCAGCCCGACGGCAATCCAGAGCAGGCGCTTGCGGCGGATCGTCGGGCCGGACGGGAGTTTTGCCTGGATGGCACTCATGGTGTGGCTGCCTCGTTGCGTGGGTCGGCGATCGAGTCGTGATGATCGTCAAGATCAAGATCACGCTCGCGTCGGACCTGTTCGATGGACTGGCGCCGTGTGCGCAGCAGGACCACGCACTCGATCGCAATCGCCAGGGCAGTAAAGCCGTAGGCCACTGCAAGATAGCTCAGATGTGATTCGAGCATGTCGGGTCGCGCGGTTCAGGCAAAGAGCTGCCGCACCCAGCGGGTGTGACGCTCACGTTGAAGGATGATCGAGCGGACGCGGTGCAGCGCTGCGGCGATCGCGTACATCCAGGCGGCCAGGCTCATCAGCAGCATGCCGGTCAGCATGGTGCTGGCCATCTTGGGCGAGGCGGTCAGGCTGACGCTGGCCCCCTGATGCAGGGTGTTCCACCAGCGCACCGAAAAATAGATGATCGGCACATTGACCACACCGACCAGCAGCAGCAGCGCGCCGGCTCGGTCGGCCCGGGTGGTGTCGTCGATGGCCGCCACCAGCGCCATGTAGCCGAGGTAAAGAAAGAGCAGGATCAGGGTCGAGGTCAGGCGGGCATCCCAGACCCACCAGGCGCCCCAGGTGGGCTTGCCCCAGATCGCGCCGGTCAGCAGCGCGATCACCGCCATGATCGCGCCGGTGGGCGCGAGCGCGCGGCACATCATTGCCGACAGCTTCGAGCGCCAGACCAGGGTCAGCACCGCATAGCCGGCCATCACCAGGTAGATGAACATCGCCATCCAGGCGCTGGGCACATGAATGAAGATGATCCGATAGACCTCGCCCTGCTGGAAGTCGGTGGGCGCGATACCGAATCCGACATACAGACCGGCCACTGCCAGCAGCACGGCTGCCGCGGTAAACCAGGGCAGCAGACGTCCGGCGAGCGGATAGAAAACAGGCGGGGCGGCGAATCGAAAGGGGTTCATCCGGGCAGGGTCATTCGACCGAGATACGCAGGGCCAGCGCGGCAACGAGCGGTGCCAGCAGCAGGACCGCCAGCATACCAGCGCCCAGCAGCGCGAGATGGGCCAGCGGCGACAGTCCGGCCGCCTGGGCTTCGACCGCGCCGGCACCGAACACCAGCACCGGGACATAGAGCGGCAGGCACAGCAATGTCATCAGGACCGGACCCGACTTCAGGCCGAGGGCGAGTGCGCTGGTGATCGCCCCGATGCCGATCAGCACAGGTGTCCCCAGCAGCAGCGAGCCGACCAGCACCGGCAGGGTGGAGGTCGGCAGGTTGAAAGCCAGCGCGAGGGCGGGCGTCAGGGCCAGCAGCGGCAAGGCGGTGACCAGCCAGGCGGCAATCAGCTTGCCGGCGACAAGCGCCCACAAGGGGCGACCGCTGGCCACCATGGCATCGAGGGTGCCGTCGGCATGGTCGTGTTCGAAGAGTCTTGGCAGTGCGAGCATGACCGACAGCAGCGCAGCCACCCAGATCACCCCGGGTCCGATGCGCTGCAGCCATTCGCGCTGTGGGCCGATCGCCAGTGGAAACATCGAGCAGGCCAGCACGAAAAAGCCGAGCACGTTGAGGATGTCGCCGCGTCGTCGCATCGCGAGGGTGAGGTCACGACGCAGCGCCCAGGCGATGGCGCCCAACTCGGTCATTGGGCGAGCTCGGCCAGACCCTCCCGCACGCGGCGCGGCGCGAAGGCGTCGAGTTGCAGGTCGCGCAGGATGCCCTGGTGCGGCGCGATCGGCAGGTGAGTGGCGACGATTGCCGCGCCGCCGCGGGCAAGGTGGCGACCGAGCAGTGCTTCGAGCACCGTCAGCCCGCCTGCATCGAGCGCGGCACTCGGCTCATCCATCAGCCACAGCGGCCTGTCGGTGGCGCGCAGCGCGATCGCAAAGCGGGCCAGATTGAGCCGCTGCTTCTGACCCTGCGACAGGCGTCGGGTTTCGATATGTCGCTGACGCGCGAGGCCGACTTCGTCCAGCGCCGCCTCAAGGGTCTGCCCGGCGTGATCGGCGCTCAGACTGCCATCGAGCGTGGCCGCCAGCGTGAGGTTTTCGATGGCGGTCAGCTCGCCTTTGGCGCCATGCGCATGGCCCTGATAGAGGGCCTGCTCGCACAGCTCACGAGGCAGGACCGGCGACTTGGCGGGTCCGGCGAACAATTGCCCGCGCGCCAGCGGTGTCAGGCCGAGCAGCGATCGCAGCAGGCTGCTCTTGCCCGAGCCATTAGGGCCGAGGAGCCGCAGCAGTTCGCCGGGCGCCAGGCTGAAAGACAGATCGACGAAGAGCGTGCGCTCACCCCTGATGAGCGCGAGCGAGCTTGCCGTGAGGCCACCGAATGACGCGGGGTCGATCGAGGCCGCAGCGGGGCTCACGGCGCTTCCTTGCCGATCACGACCTGCATGCCGCGGGTGCCGGGCTTGACCGGATCGGAGTTGCCCAGCAGATCGCCGCTGCGGGTGGCGGCTTCGCCGGACCGCGAGAGTCGGGCGATCACTCGCACCTGAGCGCCCGGCGCCACGGTGGACAGTCTGGCCATCGGGCTCATGGCGAGACGGTCGTCAAGCGTGAAGGCCAGCGGCAGATCGGCGCCGCGGGCTCGCAATACCGCCAGAGGCGGTCCCGAGGCCTGGCCTTGCGCATCGAGGCTGCGGGCCACGACGAAGAGCGTGTCATCCGGGCGCAGTTTGGCGGCGAGTGCCGGGTCGAGTTCGATGCGGCCGCTCAATGCGCTGGCTGCCGGATCGGCGCTGGCTGACGGTGCCTGGGCGCCTGAGTTGGCCGGAGCGGACGGCGTTGCCGCGGCCGGGCCGACGCGTGGTGCGCGGCCGGCTTCGAGGTCGGCAATCAGACCGACGATCTGGCGGGCCTGATCGGAGTCGGGCGGCAGCACGGTCAGCAGGGTCTTCCAGTTGATCAGCGCCCCGGCGGTATTGCCCTGTCTCACCTCATAGGCGCCCGCCAGCGCAAGCCCCTTGGGATTGCGCGGGTCGGTGACGAGGGCTTCGCGGATCAGCGCAATCGGGCGACCATCGAGCACCGACCCCTGGGTCTGTGCGATCGCGTCGGCAAGGTCGACCTTGATCTGGGCATTGTCAGGTGCGAGCAAAAGCGCCTTGTCGAACGCCTCGCGCGCCGCTTGCGCCTTGCCCTGAGCCAGTTCGGCGCGACCCAGCATCTGCCAGCCTTCGATGTCGGTGGGCGAGTCGCGCAGGCGGATGCGCAGCCGGTCGATCAGTTCGTCAATACTCGCGGGCTCGCGCATGGCCCTGAGCTCGGGTGAGGCCGCTTCTGGCAGCCCGGCCAGCAGATACAGCCCGAAGCTCGGCACGACCAGTAGCAGTGCGACCAGCGCCGCCAGCATCGGCTGACGAGAGGGTTTGGCCTGCGCCGGCGTCGGATCGACCGGCTCGCCCGGCAGCTCCGATTCGGCCTGCATCGCGAATTCGGCGAGCGCGGCGCGTCGTTCGGGCGAGTCGGCCGGCAGATGGACCAGCGCGGCATCGAGCTCGCTGCGGCGCTCACGAAGGACTGCCAGCGCGACCGCAGCGGTATCGGGCTCGGCCTGCGAGGCGGGTCGCGCGAGCAGCGGCCGCAGCACATAGGCGGACACCAGGAGGGCTACCAGCAGCAGGATCAGCAGGAGAAGGAGGGACTCGGACACGGCTGGGGCAGATGGTTACCAGTAAGGGTCGCGCACGCACGGACGGCGGCGGGGCGATTCTCCCATGCCGTCAGGAGCGCAACCAATCAGGCGGTAGGGCTTTTCTGTTCGTGTGGTGGTGAGCCGAGATAGGCCACGGCCGCGCCCCGCAATGCCGCCCAGGGCGAGGCCATCAGATCGAGCGGCACGCCGGCGAGCCAGGCGCGGTAGCGGCCCTTGGCCTCGAAGCGGGTTCGCAGGCTCTCGAGCGGCAACACGCGGGCAAGCCGGGGCATGATTCCGCCGGCAATCACGACGCCGCCGCTGGCCTCATAGAGCAGGGCGAGATCACCGGCAAAGGCGCCGAGCAGATCGATGAAGCTGCGGGCAGCCTTGATCGAGGCGGCGTCTGCCCGGCCGATGGTCTCGATGACCATGGCTGAATCGACGGTGTCCGGGGTCATGCCTGCCTCGATGAGGGCCGCATCGCGCAAAAGCGCCAGCCCTGGCCCGCTCAAGATCCGCTCCCATGAGACATGTCCGAAGCGCGCCGACGCAAGCTGTGCTGCGGCGCTTTCAAAGGGCGTCTCGGGGGCGAAGGTGACATGTCCGCCCTCGGTGGCAAGCGGATGCCAGCGGCCCGCCGAGCGGATCATCGCGGCCACCCCCAGCCCGGTGCCCGGTCCGACGACGACCCGGTTGCCATCGGCCAGACCAGGCGGGCGCCCGCGGCCGGCAAGCGCTGCTGCACTGCCGGGCGCGGCGATGAGTTCATCGGACTGCAGGGTGGGCAGGGCCCAGGCCAGCGCTGCAAAGTCATTGAGCAGATGAACCCGCCCCGGGCGCAGACCCAGCGCATCGGCGAGCGCCTGCGGATCGATCAGCCAGTTGCCATTGGTCAGCGCGATCTGGCCCTGCTGCAGGCGTCCTGCGGCACCGAGCGAGACGCCATCGACCCGCAGCCCGGCGGCATGCCGATCGAGAAAATCGCCGCAGGCATCGGCCAGATCGGTAAAGCGCTCGCGGGCGAGTTGCTGCGGCACACCGAGCAGCGCCCCGTTGCGAGCCAGCACCAGGCGAACGAAGGTGCCCCCCACGTCGCCGGCCAGCACGACATGCTCGCTGCGTTCGTCATGAAGGGCCGTGCCGCGCTGATCCATCCGGCCGATTGTAAGGGTGCCCGGCCGTCCGCTGGCTGTCAGGATGCTGGAGGGGGGAGGTCGACAGCCTGCGCAGCGCCCAGATGGGCGCCGCCTTCGGCCGGCGTCAGATGGCGACGAAGTCGATGGAAGGGGGCGACCGACGGATCGTGGGCGATGCTGATCAGTGCGGCATCGGGCAGACGCTCGATCAGCAGCCGATAGAGCGCCTTGCCGGTCGCCTCATCCAGCGCCGAAGTCGCTTCGTCGAGGAAGAGCCATTGCGGACGGTTCAGCAGCGCCCGGGCAAACCCGAGCCTTTGCTGTTCGCCGGGCGACAGGCGTCGGTCCCAGGCACTCGACTCATCGAGTTGGTCGACCAGCTGGGGCAGCCGGCACTCGCGAAGCATCGACCTGATGGCGTCATCGCTGAAGTCGCCTGACGGCGCCGGATAGCTCACGCAGGCCCGCAGGGTGCCGATCGGCAGATAGGGTTTTTGCGGCAGAAAGAGGACCTTGCCCGCCGGCTGCTCAACAACACCGCTGCCATAGGGCCAGATGCCGGCCAGCGCCCTGAACACCGTGCTCTTGCCGCTGCCCGACGGGCCGGTCAGCAGCAGACGGTCGCCGGCGGCGACACGCAGCGTCGCGTCGGCCACGATCGGTACGCCACCCGGCGTATCAAGGCGCGCACCGTGAAGTGCCGGTGATGCACCCTCGACCGCATGCAGCAGCGTGCCGGCTTCGGCCTGCAACTGCTGCAGCGAGTCGTCAAAGCTCAACAGTCGATCGGTGGTCGCCTTCCAGATCGCCACGCTTGAGTAGGCATCGACAAACCATGAAAGCGCGCTTTGCACCTGACCGAAGGCATTGGAGATCTGCATCAGATCACCGAGCTTGAGCGGGCCGTTGAAGTAGCGCGGCGCGGCTACCACGAACGGGAAGATCACTGCCAGCTGCCCGTAAAAACTCTGCGCCCAGATCAGCCTTTTCTGCGCACGGATCAGGGTCCAGTAGTTGCCGATGACCCGGCCGAAACGATCGAGCAGATTGGCGCGTTCGGTCGCTTCGCCGCGATAGAGCGCAATGCTCTCGGCGTTTTCGCGCACCCGCACCATGCCGTAACGCAGATCGGCCTCGAGCTTTTGCTGCTGGAAATTCAGCCCGATCAGCGGGCGGCCGATCGCATGCGTCAGCCAGCTGCCGGCAATCGCATAGAGCACCGCCACCCAGACCATATAGCCCGGAATCGTGACTTCGCTGGTGCCCAGCATGAAAGTGAGCGGCCCTGACACGGTCCACAGGATCGCGATGAAGGAGCCGAGCGTCACCACCGCATTGAGTAAGCCCATCGACAGGAACACCGTGAATTCGGTGAACAGGCGCACGTCTTCGGCGATGCGCTGATCGGGGTTGTCGGCCGGCGCGTCGAGCGCGGCATTGCCGGTGGCGGCAAGCTCCAGCCGGTAGTAGGCGCGCTGCGACAGCCACCCGTCGATGTAGCGCGCGGTGAGCCAGGCGCGCCAGCGCATCTCGAAGAGCTGGGTGAGATAGAACTTGTAGGCTGCCACGACGATGAAGGCGGCGGCCAGCGCGCCGAATCGCCAGAGCTGGTGCCTGAATTCGGCATAGTCGCGCGATTCGAGCGAATTGAAGAATTCGCGCTGGAACTCGTTGAGCAGCACGTCGACATAGACCGTGATCAGGTTGAGCGCGACCACCGCAGTCAGCAGCCCGATCGCCTGCCAGCGCATGTCGCTGGAGAAATAAGGCTTGATCAGCCCCCACGCGCGGGCGGTGAATCGGCGCTTCATCAGGCTTGATCAGCCCGGCGCTGGCGCCGCCGCCCGGCGTCTGAGCAACCACGGAATCACCAGCACCGCGACCATCGCGCACAGCAGTGTCAGCGACAGCGGCCGGGTCAGGAAGACCGACCAGTCGCCCTGCGAAATCGACAGCGCATTGCGCAGCTGCTTTTCGGCCATCGGCCCCAGGATCATGCCGACGATGACCGGCGCGACCGGAAAACCATAGCGACGCATCGCCAATCCCATCAGCCCGATGATGCCCAGCAGCATCAGGTCAAAGGTCGACTGGCGCAGGCTGTAGGCGCCGAGCGTCGAGAAGATCAGGATGCCGCCGTAGAGCAGCGGCGTGGGAATGCGCAGCACGCGAACCCACAGGCCAACCAGCGGCAGGTTGAGCACCAGCAGCATGACATTGCCGATGTAGAGCGATGCGATCAGCGTCCAGACCAGCGGGCCGGAGGTCTGCAGCAGTGCCGGTCCGGGCTGCAGGTTGTAGTTCTGGAACGCCGCCAGCAGGATCGCGGTGGTGGCCGAGGTCGGTATGCCGAGCGTCAAGAGCGGCGCGAGCGCGGCGGTGACCGTGGCATTGTTGGCGGCCTCAGGACCGGCCACGCCCTCGATGGCGCCCGGGCCGCCGTTGGGCGAGAACTCCTCGGGATGCTTCGAGAGTTTTTTCTCGGCGGCATACGACAGAAAGGTGGGAATTTCGGCGCCGCCGGCCGGGATCAGTCCGAAGGGAAACCCGATCAGCGTGCCGCGCAGCCAGGCCGGCATCGAGCGACGCCAGTCGTCGCGGCTCATGTGGGTCGAGCTCATCCGGTTCATGGTCGCGTCGGCCCCGCGATAGATCACCCCGTAAAGCGCTTCGCCGACCGCAAACAGGCCCACCGCGACCACCACGACATCGATACCGTCGAAGAGTTCGGGCACACCCAGCGTATAGCGGGTAACGCCCGATACCGCATCGATGCCGATCAGTCCGATGCCCAGGCCCACGAAGAGGCTGGTCATGCCCTTGAGTACCGACTGGCCGATGACCGCCGACACCGTGGTGAAGGCCAGCGCCATGATCATGAAGTATTCAGCCGGCCCGAAGTTGAGCGCAAAGCCTGCCAGCAGCGGCGCAAACAGCGTGAGCAGCAGTGTGGCAATGGTGCCGGCGACGAATGAACCGATCGCGGCGGTGGCCAGCGCCGGCCCGGCGCGGCCGCTGCGCGCCATGGCGTTGCCCTCCATGGCGGTGACCATGGTCGCCGACTCGCCCGGCGTGTTCATCAGGATCGAGGTGGTCGAGCCGCCGAACATCGCGCCGTAGTAGACGCCGGCGAACATGATCAGCGCGGATGACGGGTCGACCTTGGCGGTGATCGGCAGCAGCATTGCCACCGTCAGCGCCGGCCCGATGCCTGGCAGCACGCCGATGGCGGTGCCGATGAAGCAGCCCACCAGCGCCCAGGCGAGATTGGCCGGCGAGATCGCCGCCGCAAAGCCACCCATCAGCGCGGTCAGGGTGTCGATCATGATTTCAGCAGCGGCACAAGCGGCAAGGAGATGCCCATGACCTGCGAGAACAGCGCCCAGATCGGCACGGTCACCGCCAGCGCGACCAGCGCATCACGAATCGGTTTGCGACTGCCGTAGCCGCGCGCGACGAACACCATCAGCAGGGTGCTGGCGGCGATGAAGCCCACCCAGCCGATCAGGATCATGTGCAGCACGAGGCCCGCGATCAGCCAGAGCAGGTCGACACCGGCGGTTGGCGACAGCGGCAGGGCTTCGCCCGCAGCCTCGAGTTCGTCGTCACCGGCCACAAAGCGGCCGCGCGCGGCACTGACCAGGATCATCACGCCGCAAATCAGCAGGCCGAGCGCGACCAGGGTCGGCATGAAGCGCGGCGACAGGCCCGAGTAGCCGCCGGCGCCATCGATCTCGAGCAGCCCGATGCCGAAGGCAAGCGACAGCCCGATGACGGCCGCACCAATCGCAATACCGTGCTTCAAGCGGATCGACCCTGAGCCGTCAGCGCAACAAGGATCTGGATTACTTGGCCAGGCCGAGGTCGCGAAGAATGCCGCCCAGGCGCTTGGACTCCGATTCGACATAGCTGCCGAATTCGGCGCCGGTCTGAAGGAAGGGCGCCCAATCGTTGCGCGCCAGCGTGTCTTTCCACTGCGGGGTCTGGGTGCCCTTGACCACCGCGTCGATCATGGCTTTCTGCTGCTCGGGCGTGATGCCCGGCGGTCCCCAGACACCGCGCCAGTTGTACATCTCGACATTCACGCCGAGATCCTTGAGCGGCTTGATGCCCTGCACCGGGAAGCTTGATGACACCGCGAGCGCGCGCATCTTGCCGTCCTTGACGAAGGGCATGAACTCGGAGACGCCGGCGATACCGACGGTGACCTGATTGCCCAGAATGGCTGCGGTGGCTTCGCCGCCGCCGGCAAACGGGATGTAGTTGACCTTGGCCGGCTCGACCCCGGACTCCTTGGCAATCAGCCCGGCGAGCATGTGGTCGGTCGATCCGCGCGAGCCGCCAGCCCACGATACCGAGCCCGGATTTGCCTTGAGCATCGCGACCAGATCTGACATCGACTGGATCTTTGAGCCGCTCGGCACCACCAGCACCATGGCATCGGCAAAGAGGCGCGCAATCGGCGTACCGTTTTTCAGGGTGACCGGCGGATGACTCATTTCGATCGCGCCGACCATCACCGCACCGGTCACGATCAGGGCGTTCGGATTGCCCTTTTCGGTGTTCACGAATTGCGCCAGACCGATCGTGCCGCCGGCGCCGCCCTTGTTTTCGAAGGTGGCATTGCGCACCGAGCCCGCTGCCTGCATGGCGGCGGCGATGCTGCGGCCGGTCTGATCGAAGCCACCGCCGGGGTTTGCGCCGATCATCATCTTGAGGGTATCGATCTGGGCGAATGCAGGCGCTGCGCCAGCCAGCGTGGCAAGCCAGAGGAGTGTCGCGGCGATCGCCTGGCGCCCTTTCGCAAACTTCGAATGCGGTAATGCCCGGTCTGATTCGCTCTGGATGGCGTCGGGTCTGCCGAGGGTTCGAACACTGCGCTTCAGCATGGCGGTCTTCATCGAATGGTCAAGGTGGCGGTGATGATACGTCGAGACCGCCTTGCGCGCCCAGTCTTGCGCAAGCTGCCCGCGGCTTAGTCGCGCGGGTGTTGTCTTGCTTTCAATCGCGCGGGTTCGCGGCCGCCGGCGCCTCGGGCAGCTTCGAGATCAGCACCTTGTCGACCCGATTGCGGTCCATGTCGACCACCTCGAAGCGATAACCCTCGACATCGAAATGATCGGCCACCAAAGGGATACGGCCGAGGCTGTGCATCGCAAAGCCGCCGACGGTATGAAAGCTGCGCTCGTCCTCGGCCGGCAACTCGTCGATCTCGAGCACGGCCTTGAGCCGCTCAAGACCGATCGAGCCATCGACCAGCAGCGAGCCGTCTTCGCGTCGAACCACGTCGTCGTCGGTGGTCGAGTCGTGTTCGGGCAAGTCGCCGACGATCGAGGTGAGCACATCGGTCAGCGACACCAGGCCCTTGAGGTCGCCGTATTCATCGACGATCAGCCCGAACTGCACCCGCTCGCGTCGAAAGCTCTCGAGCAGTTGTGTGGTGCTGATGGTCTCGGGCAGATAGAGCGCCGGGCTCAGATGCCGCTCGACCTCCAGCGGCTCGCCCTGCAGGGCCGGTCGCAGCAGATCAACCAGGCGCAGTACGCCGAGAATGTGCTCGAGCCCGCCGCGGCAGACCACCACGCGGGTGTGCTGGCTTTCGGCAATCTGGATGCGGACCGCTGCGTCGCCGTCCTCCAGGTCGATGGCATAGATATCCATGCGCGGCGTCATGATCGCGCCGATTCGCTGCTCATCCAGGCGCAGCACGTTCGAGACGATCGCCTGCTCGCTCTCATGGAAGATGCCGGCCTCGGCGCCCTGTCCCATCAGGACCTTGATCTCGTCGTCGGTGACCGGCGGCTCGCCGGTGCCGCGTGCTCCGAGCAGTCGCAACAGCATGTTGCTCGACGATGACAGCGACCAGACCAGCGGACGCGTGACCCGCGAGAACCAGCCCATCGGACGCGCCACCGCCGAGGCAATCCGCTCGGGTGCACGCAAGGCCAGGCGCTTGGGCACCAGCTCGCCGATCACTACCGACAGATAGGTGATGATCGCGACCGCAATGGCGACCGAGAAGCCCTTTACATAGGGCTCGGAGAGATCGAATTGCGACAGCCAGCGGGCGATGGGCGTGGCAATCAGACCTTCGCCCACGATACCGCTGAGGATGCCGATGGTCGTGATGCCGACCTGGATCGTCGAGAGGAATCCGCCGGGTTCTTCACTCAGCGCCAGGGCCGCAGGCGCACCGGGGTAACCGTCGTCGGCCATACGCTGGAGTCGGGCCTTGCGGGCCGAGACCACTGCCATCTCGGACATTGCGAACAGGGCGTTCAGCAAGACGAGCAGCAGCAAAAGCAGCAGATCCATTGAGGCAATCGAGGGTGGAGATCAGGCGAGCATAGCATCCGCTCCCTGTCCGACAGCGCTTCGCTCGGTTCAGTGTCCGCTCGAACAGTCCTGGAGACAGGCCTGCGTGGCGTCGCCGGTTTCGATCTGCAGCGTGGTGTGCTCGATCCCGAAACGGCTGCGCAGCGTGGCATGGGCACTGACCAGAAAGTCATCGCCCGGATGGCCCTGCGGAATCATCAGATGCGCGCTCAGGCTGGCGCCGCTGGAGCCGACCGGCCAGATGTGCAGATCGTGCAATCCGGCGACACCGGGCATCGACAGCAGGTGCTGGCGGACCGCGTCGGGGTCGATGCTGGCCGGCACGCCATCGAGGGCCGCCGACAGCGCATCGCGCAGCAGACCGTAGGCGCTCCATCCAATGAAGAGCGAGACTGCAAGGCTCAGGGCCGGGTCGATGCGCAGCCATCCGGTTGCCGACACGCCGAGTGCGCCGATGACGACCGCAGCCGACACCGCGGCATCGCCCAGCATGTGCAGAAAGGCGCCGCGCAGATTGACGTCATCACGCTGGCCGCGCATGAAGAGCCAGGCGGTCAGGCCATTGATCAGGATGCCGGTGCCTGCCACCACGGTCACGAGTGTCGAGTCGATCGCCACCGGCGCAGCCAGCCGGGCGACCGACTCGACCGCAATCGCGCCGGCTGCGGCCAGCAGCAGCGCGGCATTGACCAGGGCGGCCAGCAGCGCCGCGCGTCGCCAGCCCCAGGTAAAGCGCGGACTCGTCGGCTGGCGTGCGGCCCAGGCCCCCAGCCAGGCCAGCGCCAGCGCGAGCACGTCGCCCAGGTTGTGTCCGGCATCCGACAGCAGCGCCATCGAGTCGGCTCGCCAGCCGGCAGCCGCCTCGATGGCAACGAATCCGGTGTTCAGGACGATGGCTGCGAGGAACAGGCGGCCGTGACCATCGGGAGGCAGGTGATGGCCGTGGCCCGCGCCGTGAGCATGGCCGCGATGGGACTGGCCTTCAGCCTGCCCGTGCGTATGACGATGGTCGTGGTCGTGCCGGTGATCATGATCGTGATCATGGTCGTGCGGGGCGGCGTGCGTCGGTCCTGACATCCGTCGATTATCGCCAATTGCGATCAGACTGAGTGGATTGATGTCATCCAGCCGGGCCGTCGGGATTGGCTTAGACTCCCCGCACATGCCAATCGCAGTTCCGCTGTCCGTTGTGCTTCATGTCGCGATCTGCCTCGCGATGACCCTGCGCATCCTGTCGCGGCGCAATCCGCCTGGTGTGGCGATGGCCTGGTTCCTGGTGATCCTGCTGGTCCCGATGCTGGGCGCGGTGCTGTACGTGATGATCGGAGAGCGTCGGCTCGGCCGCCGCTGGATCGAACGCGCCGAAGCCGAGCGCGCCGATCTCGCGCTTCGCTTCGGTGCGCTGTCGGCCGATGCCACGCGTGACCCGATGGATGTCGGTCCGGTCGGCGAGCCGGTGGCAAGGCTGACCCGCGCGCTCGCCTCGATTCCGATCATGGGCGGCCACAAGGTCGAGTTGCTCTCCGATACCCACCGCATCCTGCGAGGTCTGATCGAAGACATCGATGACTGTCGCGAGCGCTGCTCCCTCGAGTTTTACATCTGGCATCAGGGTGGCCTGGTTGTGGAACTGGTCGAGGCCTTGATCCGGGCTGCCGAGCGCGGCGTGGCGGTCACCGCACTGATGGACGGATTGGGCAGTCGCCCCTTCATTCGAAGGGGGCTTGCCGCGCGGATGCGTGCCGCCGGGATCGTGGTGGTGGTGGTGCTGCCGGCCAATGCGCTGCGCATGCTGGTGGCCCGAGTCGATCTTCGCAATCACCGGAAAATTGCGGTCTTTGACGATCGTATCGCCTGGACCGGGAGCTGCAACCTGGCCGATCCGCTCTACTTCAAGAAGGATGCCGGCGTTGGGCAGTGGGTGGACGCGATGATTCGCATCGAGGGCCCGGCCAGCGCCCTGCTCGGTGCGATCACCAATGCGATGGCCGTGCTGCAGTCAGGCCCTCGGCTGCGGGATGTCCGTTCGCCCAATGTCAGTCCGCCGGTCGGTCCGGTGGCGCTGCAGGCCTTCCCCTCGGGGCCGGGATTTGCCTTTCAGCATGTTGAGTCGGTGATCCTCACCGCGATCTACAGCGCGCGCCGCGAGCTGATTCTGACGACGCCCTACTTCGTGCCGGGCGAGGCGCTGGTCACCGCCTTGCGATCGGCTGCGCGACGCGGCGTCGCGGTGGTGATGGTCGTGCCCTGGCGCTGCGACTCTCGCATGGTCCACTACGCGAGCGCCTCCTATTTCGATGAGCTGCTCTCGGCTGGCGTGCGCATCCATCGGTTTCGCGGCGGTCTGCTGCATACCAAGAGCATGGTGGTCGATCGTGAACTGGCGGTTTTCGGGACGGTCAATTTCGATCTGCGCAGTTTTCATCTGAACTTTGAGCTCTCGATGCTGCTCTATGACCGCGACTTCTGCGAACTGCTGGTCACATTGCACCGCGACTATCTGACCCAGTGCGAGCCGATGGATCTGGCGGTCTGGCGGACCCGGCCGTTTCATCATCGGGTGATCGAAAACGCCGCCCAGATCGCCTCGCCGCTGCTCTGATGCGCTGGTCGTCGCCTCGGTCGATCAGCCGCTCCGGCTGGTGAGTCCGGCATAGATTTCGCCGAGCGCAGCCGGCAGTGCTGCCACATCGTCGATGACCCGGTAGCGCTCGGGCGAGCACATCCGGCGCAGATAATCGTGGCCTCCCGGATCGATGGTCACGCAGAAGGTCGCGATGCCGGCGCGCTCGGCCTCACGCAGCGCCTGAGCGGTGTCCTGGATGCCGTACTCCTCGCTGTTGCGGTCGGGGCCGTAGTCGGTGTCCTGCGGATAGCCGTCCGAGACCAGGATCAGCAGACGCAGCGGTGACGGCTGTCGCGCCAGTTTGGCTGCGGCATGCCGGATGGCCGGACCCATGCGTGTGGAGCCGCGCGGCTCGATCGCGGCGAGCGCGGCCCAGACCGCGCGCCTGACCGGTTCGCCGAATTCCTTGGCGATATGGAATTCGACGTTGTCGCGCCCGCTGCCGGAAAACCCGTAGATCGCGTGCGCATCGCCCAGCGTGGCCAGCCCTTCGGCCATCAGCGCGAGCGAATCCTTGGCGACATCGATGACACGGCGCCGCTTGACCAGACTGCCGGCATCGGGCGGACTGCCGTACACCCCGTAGAGCAGCGTGCCGGCATCGACCACCGGAGGCGAGATGTCCTTGTCGCGTGAAGGCTCGACCGAGGTCTGGGCGTCGGGCAGGGCGAGGGAGGTCGAGGCGCTCATATCGAGCAGGAAGGCTGCCGCGACATCGCGCTCCAGCGGATCGCGTCGGACATGGAGCCGGTCATCAGACGCGCTTCCGCTGCGACGATCGATCACCGCCGCCACCATGCCTTCGAGATCGATATCGTCGCCGCTTGCCACACCGCGCACCCGGCGCGGCGCCATCGGGCGCAGCTGCGCGAAACGATGGCGGATATCGCGCAGCAGATCGGGATAGCGTTTGCGCACGGCCTGCGCAAAGTCGAAGTCCGTGCCGCGCAGGCGATGCTCGTGCACCCGGCACCAGGCGTGCAGATAGTCGCGCTCGAGGTGATGCCACTCGTCATACAGAAAGCTGCCGGTGGTGGTGCGTGCACCGGCGCGCCAGCGGGCGGGCGCGTTGGCGCCGGGCAGGGCCTCGTCCTCGGTGGCCTCGCCATCGTCGAGGTCATTGTGGGCATCGGCTGGCGTGGTGTTCGAGGTGGCTGGCGCCCCGCCAGCCGCTGATTCGCTGGCCGCCTGTGACTTGCCGCCAGCGGGTGTCAGTGCGGCGTCGTCGGCGGTCTCCGGGGCGGTCCTGCCGCGATCGCGCTGCGGCTTGTCATCGCTGTCGTCCTCGTCCTCATCGGCGCCCTGGCCACCGCGGCGGGTCAGGCCCGGGCGATCACCGGGGACCTGCGGCCCTTGCTCGCGATGCATAGCACCGGTGACGTTCAAGGTTTTGCGAGCCAGCCTGGGTCGGGTCGCAAAGCCATCGAGCAGCGCGGCGATGCGGCGGGCGGTCTCGGCGCAATCTCGGGCGCTCGCGCCGGGTCGTCGCACGGTGTCGGCAAGCCACAGCATCCTGCCCAGGAGGCTGTCGTCGTCACGACCGCGTCTGATCGCCTCGCACAGCGAGGCGCGCGTCAGGCCATCGATCAGCGCGGCCAGCGCACCCCGTGGCTCATACGATCCGCGCAGGGCCAGTCCGCAGGCCTGCACGCGGACCAGGTCGGCGCGTGCGCCCGGATAGTGGCGCCCGATGACCGCATCGACCCGCATTCGTTCGAGCACACCGAAGAGCCGCCGCTCGATACGTCTCGGATTGTCAGGGGCGGGTGGTGGTGGCCGAAGCGGATGCCTTGGCCGGGTGGGTGCCGCGACGGACGAGAACCCCGGCGCGTCGCCGCGCAATGTCTCGCGCAAGACCGCGATGCGCAGGGCAGCGCGGTGATCGGCCGCCGACCCCAGCCCCCGCATGGCGCATGCGACGCTGAGCATCGCCGGGTCGGCAGGCATCAGCCTCAGCCAGGCTGAGGCTGCGCTCACCGGCGAGGGCGCAAGGCGCATGGGCCGCTGGCCGATGGCCTGCGCAAAAAGTGCCAGCGATCGGTGGGCCGCATCGAAGTGGTCGCGACCCTGATCGACCGCGGCCCTTGACTCGCCATGCAGGGTCGAAGTGCTCACCGTTCGCTCACCATGTCGGCATCGGGCATGTCAGCCGGCTCGACCGGGCCGCCCCTCAGGGCAGCAGCACGTCGCACACATCGGTGATCGCCCGCCTGACATCGGCGTCTTCGGTCAGCGCCCGCGCAATGGCAACGTCGCAGGCGCGGCGCGAGTCGATGCCGCCATGAATCAGCTTGCCGGCATGGACCAGCGCGCGGGTGCCCACGCCGTCATCCAGGCCATGCTCGTGCAGATGCCGGACCTTCAGGCCGATCGCGGCCAGCGCCTGCGCGATCGCCGGCTCGGCGCCGCTCTCATGGGCAATGATCGCGGCCTCCTGCGCCGGCGGCGGATAGTCGAAATCGAGTGCCACGAAACGCTGACGCGTCGAGGGCTTCATGTCCTTGAGCGCGCTCTGGTAGCCGGGGTTGTAGGACACCACCAGCAGGAAATCGGGATGGGCATCGAGCAGTTCGCCGGTCTTGTCGATCGGCAGCACGCGGCGATGGTCGGTCAGCGCATGGATCACCACCGTCGTGTCCTTGCGGGCCTCGACCACTTCGTCGAGATAGCAGATCGCGCCGTTGCGCACGGCGCCGGTCAGCGGCCCGTCGCGCCAGACGGTGGCGTCGTTCGACAGCAGATAGCGGCCGACCAGGTCGGTGGCGGTCAGGTCCTCGTGGCAGGCGACCGTGACCAGCGGCACCTCGAGCGAGCGCCGCGGCGTATCAGCCTCGCGAAACAGGCGCCAGGCCATGTGCTCAACGAAGCGGGTTTTGCCGCAGCCGGTCGGGCCCTTGAGCAGCACCGGCAGGCGAGCGCGATAGGCGGCTTCGAAGACCTCGATCTCATCGCCCAGCGGCAGGTACCAGGGCTGATCGGACAGGCTGCTGTAGCTCGGCTGGGGGGAAGGTGAGGTGGTGTTCATCAGGCAATGATATCGGTCGGGCGACGCGGCGCCTGCCGATCGGCTGCTACACTGCGCGCCTCCCTATGGACGCATCCCCCGACGTGGGTCGCCAGGTCGCCCGCCGGCGCACCTTCGCCATCATCTCCCACCCCGACGCCGGCAAAACCACGCTGACCGAAAAGCTGCTGCTTTTCGGCGGTGCGATCCAGCTCGCCGGCACGGTCAAGGCCCGCAAGAGTGCGCGCCACGCCACCTCCGACTGGATGGAAGTCGAAAAGCAGCGCGGCATCTCGGTGGCCAGCTCGGTCATGCAGTTTGAATACGACGACTGCGTGTTCAATCTGCTCGATACCCCGGGCCACCAGGATTTCTCGGAAGACACCTATCGCGTGCTCACCGCGGTCGACTGCGCGGTCATGGTGGTCGACGCTGCCAAGGGTGTCGAGGCGCAGACGATCAAGCTGCTGGAGGTCTGCCGCCTGCGCGACACGCCGATTGTCACCTTCGTCAACAAGCTCGACCGCGAAGTGCGCGAACCACTCGAGCTGCTCGACGAGATCGAGTCGGTGCTCGGCATCCGGTGCGCCCCAGTCACCTGGCCAATCGGCGCCGGCAAGCGCTTCAAGGGCGTCTATCACCTGTTGCGCGACGAAGTGCTGCGTTTCGTGCCGGGCGAGGAACGCGCCAACCAGACGGTGCAGGCGATTTCGGGCGATGCGCTGGCCGCCCTCGATGCCGAGTTCCCGCTGGAAATGGCCACCATGCGCGACGAGATCGAGCTGGTGCGCGGCGCCGGCTCCGAGTTCGAGCTTGATGAGTTTCTCGCCGGGCGCCAGACGCCGGTTTTTTTCGGATCGGGCGTCAATAATTTCGGTGTGCGCGAAATCCTGCGCGCGCTGGTCGACTGGGCGCCGCCGCCGCAGCCGCGCGATGCCGGCACGCGCGCGGTCGACCCCGGCGAGTCGGGGTTTTCCGGCTTCGTGTTCAAGATCCAGGCCAATATGGACCCGAACCACCGCGACCGGATCGCCTTTTTGCGGGTCTGTTCCGGGCGCTACGACCCCGGACTGAAGGTCAACCACCGCAGGCTGGGTCGCCAGATCAAGATCCAGAATGCCCTGACCTTCATGGCCAATGAGCGATCGCTGATGGAGGTGGCCTATGCCGGCGACATCATCGGCCTGCACAACCACGGTCAGCTTCAGATCGGCGACACGCTCACCGAGACCAATGATCCGCTGGGCTTCACCGGCATTCCCTATTTCGCGCCCGAGCTCTTTTCGCGCCCGCGCCTTCGCGATCCGCTGAAATCGAAGCAGCTTGCCAAAGGGCTGCAGCAACTCGGCGAAGAAGGCGCGGTGCAGGTCTTCGAGCCCTTCGACGATGCCACGCCCCTGCTGGGCGCGGTCGGCCCCCTGCAATTTGAAGTCGTCGAGCATCGGCTGCGCACCGAATACGGTGTCGAGGCGAGCTTCGAGCGGGCCGGCATCACCAGCGCCCGCTGGGTCACCTGCGACGACGACGCGATGCTGCGCGAATTCACCCGCGCCCAGCAGCACCGGCTGGCGCGCGATGTCGATGGCAACCTGGTTTACCTTGCCGATTCCGGCGTGAACCTGCGCCTGACCATCGAGCGATGGCCGAAGGTCCGTTTCCACGCCACGCGCGAGCATGGCCAGCGAATCGCCGCCGCCTGAGGTGCCGGCGATGGTGGCGCCGCCCTCGGCGGGCACCATCGCCCTCGGCATCCTGACGGCTGGGCTGGTCACCGTCCTTGTCGGGTTTTCCAGTTCCTATCCGATCGTGGTGCAGGCGGGCGCCTCGATGGGTCTGACCCCGTCGCAACTCGCCACCATGACCGCCGCGCTCTCGCTCGGCATGGGTCTGACCTGTCTTTTGCCCAGCCTCTGGCTGAAAATCCCGGTGGTGATTGCCTGGTCGACGCCGGGTGCGGCGCTGCTGGTGATCAGCCTGCAGGGCGTGCCGCTGCCGCAGGCGATCGGTGCTTTCATCGTCTGCGGTGTGCTGCTCACGATCGCCGGCGCAAGTGGCCTGTTCGAGCGCTTCATGAGCCGTATTCCCTTGTCGCTTGCCAGTGCGCTGCTCGCCGGCGTGCTGCTGAGATTCGGCATCGAGGCCTTCGGCTCCTTGCGCACCGCGGCGCAGATCGTCGGTCCGATGCTGGCCGCCTACCTGGTCGCGCGTCGCTCGGCGCCGCGCCTGTCAGTGCCGATCACGCTCGCTGTCGGGCTGATCGCCTTCTGGATTCTTCCGGGCGCTGTCCCGGCACCCGGCGTCGCCCGGTTCGGTGACACCGGTGCCAGCCTTGCGCCGCTGGCGTGGCCGCCGCAGTTTTCGCTGCCGGTGCTGCTCGGTGTCACCGTCCCGCTGTTTCTGGTGACCA
>Ga0114972_10000783_pt1 | contig 23979 bp, 15 predicted proteins | sample M_140807_EF_Meta_FD_87354 | JGI IMG/M metagenome (GOLD analysis project Ga0114972, IMG submission 87354) | Freshwater microbial communities from Lake Montjoie, Canada to study carbon cycling - M_140807_EF_MetaG | ecosystem: Environmental > Aquatic > Freshwater > Lake | place: Lake Montjoie...
AGCGTGACGCCGCAGCGTTCCGCCTCGGGCAAACAGGCCTCGATACTCTGCGCGACCAAATCAAGCCCGCGCTCCCGCGTCAGCTCTGGCCGCCGCTGACCAGAAAGCACGCGGCAATAACCTGCGCCCAGCGCCGCGGCCATGCGGATCCAGTTTTTTTCCTTCTCAATTTCCTGGGCGCGAAAATCCGCATCGGGGTGCGAGAAATCCGGCGAGCAACAGAGCATCGGAATCACCATTCCGCGCTCTTCCACCGTGCGCCGCGCCGCCGACCACTTCGCCGGATCAGCCAACTCCAGCATGCCGCTGTAATACTCCAACCCGTCGAGCCCGAGTGGAGCCGCGAGCTCGACCCATTCGCGCAACGTCATCGTGCCGTCCTTGCAAAGCGCCCGCATGAAGGCCTTGGGAAATGCAGCGAGTTTGGGCATTTTTATTTTTTGAAAAAATTAAATTTTCACCGCGTTGCGACCGAACACCGAAAATTGCTCCAACTCGACGACCGAGCCGGTAATGGGCCGCGATTCATCGCCGAGCCAATAAACAGCCGCCGCCGCAATTTCTTCGGGGCGCATTAAGCGACCCGAGGGCGCAAACACCGCCGGCACATGCTCCGGCCAATCCGCCGCCTGCCCCCATTTTTGTTGGTCCGCATACTCGCGCGCCGTCAGCACCCAACCGACGTTGAGATGGTTAATCCGCACTCGGTCCGTACCGTGCGCGTTGGCGAGATTGCGCGAGAGCGTCTGTAGCGCGCCTTTGGAAATACTGTAATCGAGAAGCGTAGCCTCGCCGCTGTACGCGTTGATCGAACCGATGTTCAACACGCAGCCTTGATGCGCTTTTAGCTCGGAGAACGCCGCCTGAATCAGAAAAAACGGGGCCCGCACGTTGATCGCCATCGTGCGGTCAAAATTTTCCACGGTCGCCGTCGCCAAAGTGCTGCGCGGCACAATTGCGGCGTTGTTCACCAACGCATCGACCCGCCCAAAGGCCGCGCGCGCCGCCGCCACGATACGCCCCGCGCTCGCGGGATCCGCCAGATCGTCGAGGTGCAACGCCGCCGCCGCACCTAGTTTTTTCACGACCGCTTCGCCGTCCGCACGCACGATCCCGTGCACCAGCACGCTCGCGCCTTCCGCGACGCAACGCTCCGCGATCGCCTGACCGATCCCCGAAGTACCGCCGGTGACGATAATGACTTTATCCTTTAAGCGCATGGTCGAAACGCCTGCCGATTAGACCGGTTTCAACACTGCTTTCACGATCGCACCCGAGTGCATTTTTTCAAACGCGTCGTGCCACGATTCGAGTCCCCACACGCCGCCCATGATGGGCCGCACATCGAGTTGGCCCGAGGCCAAGAGCGCCAGCACGCGCTCCCAAACCGGCCAATTGTGACTAAAGCTGCCTTGGAGCGTGATATTTTTTTGCACGAGCGGATCGAGCGAAAAACCCAACGGCTGCGGGCCCCAACCCACTTTGCTGATCCAGCCATTGGGACGCACCAATTCCATCGCGACTTTCAACGCGGCCGACGCACCCGCCGCATCAATCACCCCGTCGACGCCGAGACCATCGCGCGACTTAGCCCACGCCGTCGCATCACCGACGATGACTTCGCAGCCATAAACTTTCGCCACTTCGAGGCGCGTGCGATCGCGCTCAAGCCCGACGAGCGCCACCTGCGCCCCCGCGAGTCGCGCCATCGCCGCGCACAAAATTCCGATCGGGCCAGGCCCGAGCACAACCACGCGGTCGCCGGGACGGACGCGAGCGTTGTTGATCACGGCGTTGAAGGCCACGCAGCACGGCTCGGTGAGCGCGGCTTGTTCCATCTCCAGCCCATCGGGCACGCGATGCAAGCAACGCGCCGGCACGCGCACAAAGCGCGTCATCGCGCCATTGACGCCATAGCCGAAGCCCTTGCGCGAGGGCTCCAAATTATAAAGTCCTTCGCGCGTCAGCGGGCTATCGGGATCAATCACCGCGGCCGTCTCGCTCACGACGCGGTCGCCTTCTTTCCAGCCGCGCACCGCCGATCCGAGTTCGGCGATGCGTCCGCCAAACTCGTGCCCGAGGACGACGGGATAATTGACCTTCCAACTGTGCGAGGCCGTCCATTGATGCAGATCACTGCCGCATACGCCGACCGCCTCGACCGCGAGGATGATGTCCTCGGGGCCAGGCTCGGGCCGGGAAACTTCGCGTAATTCTACGCTGTGGGGTTCAGACGAGTAGTTGACGACGGCGGGACTTTTCATCGGGGAAATTTTCCTACGGGCACATCGCCGTAGCCATGGACGCGCTCGCAGATGATGCGCAGCGTGCCTTCTAGATTACCGTCGGCGGTGCGAAACGCATCCGCATCCACCGCCAGCGGCGCGCCGATCACAACCAGCGGCGCCCCAAACTCCGGCGTGCGCACCGCCTGCTCAAGCGTAAGGCCACCCACGGCTTGGACGGGCACGTTGACCGCCGCCACCACCGCGCGCAGATCATCGAGCGGACTCGGCATGCGTCGTCCCGCGGCAGCAATCCCGCGGCGCTCGTCGTAGCCGATGTGGTGAATCACATAGTCGCAGCCGAGATCCTCGATAAATTTTGCGCCCGCGACCATGTCGGGAAAGCCCAGATTATCGCCCATGATTTTGATGCCGTAATCACGCCCCGCTTTGACGACGCATTTGAGCGTCTCTTCGTGCGCACGGCCCATGACGACGACGTGCGTCGCGCCGGCCTTGGCCATCATCTCGGCCTCGAGATAACCACCGTCCATGATTTTCAGATCTGCGACGATCGGCACGCCGGGGAAACGCTCACGCAACGCCCGCACGCCATGCACGCCTTCGGCCAAAATAAACGGCGTACCGGCCTCGAGCCAATCTACGCCCGCCCGCATCGCCAACGCGGCCGTTTCGAGCGCTTCTTTACGATCCGTAAGGTCCAACGAAATTTGTACAATGGGGCGCATGCAGACTGGGGTTAACCGAGAGTTGTCGGTGCATTCCTACCCCGTCAACGCTGCTCCCGCCCGATTCGCTTAAACCGGAATAATCACGGCACCACGTAGAGCTCGACGAGCGCCGTACCCGTCGTAGCGCCGACGCCGCTCACGACGGCCGTGTAACTGCCCGGCGCGAGGGTCATGAGCACTGCGGCGTCTTTGCTGCTGGCAGACAACGTGAACGCACCCACAGCCGTAGCCGTGCTCGCGATCGCAGATGCATTGGCGGCGCTGGACCAATTGTCGTTCGTGGCGAGCACGGTTTTGTCGCGATAAAGGGTGATCGTGGGATCGGCGAGCACGCCGGCGACGTTGAAATTTGCGAGCGTGGGTCCGACCGCACGGATCAACACGCGCAACGAGCCGCTGCCGCCGATGACGAAGCCGGGAATCAGCACGTTCTCGCCGGTGCCGACGTAGGCGCGCGCGGAGGCGTTGATTAGCGCAGGAGTGGTCGCGCTGGAGGCATCGTAAACTTCGAGAAGCACGACGCCACTCGCCCCGTCGGGTGCGCTCACCGGTGCCGTGTTGCCACTCGCGGTCAGCGTGGTGAGCAACGCCGCGTCTTTGCTGCCGGGCAAAAGCGCAAAAGCCCCCGCTGCTGTCATCGCCGCGGCATCGCCGGCCAGCCAGTTATCATTCGTAGCGATGTTAGCCACGCCGTTGTTTAACGTGAGCCGCGGATCGGCCAGCACTCCGCTCACGCCGAAGCTCGTCAATGTCGGTCCCACCGCGCGGATGAGCATCGTTTTGCTGCCACTGCCGCTGAGCACAAAACCCGTGATGGGCGTGCCGGCGACACCACCATAAGGAACTCGCGCGGCGATGTTCACCAATCGCGCGGTGCCCGTCGTGCCCGGCTCTTCCGCTGTCGCCACCGGACCGCGCACGGCAAAAACGCGGTAGCTGGAGGTCATGATTTCGTAGCTGATCAAACCCTGCGCGTTGCGGCCGGGACCGTTGGCGGCGGGGATGGAATTGTTCACGCCGAACTCTACGAGCCACGCGCTGGAGGGCGCGGAGTTGCCGCCGACGCGCAAGGCCGTGGACGACCAATACGCGGTCGCGGGCGTGGTCGACGCAGGGAATAATACTCGGTTAATCGGCGACACCGCAGCAGCGGCGGAGGTCGCCGATGTGAGCGTGTAATCCACGAGCGATTGAAGCTCTTTGATGTTGGGTACGCGCCAATCGGAGTAACCTGCGAGCGTAAGATTTTCCGCGTAAGTGAGCGCGCCGATCCATGTAGTGGCTGGACCGGGCACCTGCGCCCACATGAGGCCGGTGTCGGCATCTGTAATCGTGCCGTCGAGATTGTTCACGTAATTATGGCCGTTGCCGGGTTTCGCGCCACGCACGTAGCGCGCGTGATACCGCAACGTGCCGCCGGCACTGAGAGTCTCGGATTTAGGTTTTGGGCCCATGCCGCCGCCAGGGTTGACGCACCAGATCTTAGTCGCATCCGCGCCGTAGATATCGCTCGTCCATAAATACTCCGCCGCTGCGGTGGTGTTCACCGGAAAATAAGTCGTGTTCATGGCGGCTGGGTTGCCGTTATTGTGATTCATGATACTGAACAACTCGGTCGGCGTGGGCAGACGCCAATCGGTGTAGCCACCCGTGGTGACACTCGCGGCGCGAGTCACCGCATTGTCCCAGGTCGATTCGCCAGCGTCCATTTTTTGCCACATCAAGCCGGTGATTTTATCCGTGACCGTGCCGTCGCCGTTGTCCGTGAAGGAAGGAGCGTTGATCGTGTAATCCGAATCTTCGCCGAAAGTAGCCGTGGCATCGATGGACTGGCCGGTATCGGGCAAATTCAACAAACTGGGCGAACCCATCAGATAGCTCGTAAGGCGATTGTTGCCGTTATTGTACGTGGTGGTCGTAGTTGAGATCGACGGGAGTCGCCAAGTTATAGTGAGGGTCTTGGGGTTGGCATTGCGGTTGATGCGCCAACATTCGTCGTAGTTTACGCCACTGATCGTGACGCGCATGAGATACTGATCGGCTGAAGGCGTGCCGTTGAGCGACTCGACGAGATGACCAGAGGCATCCGTATCGAGCGCCACTGGATTTTTAAAAGCTGTGATGCGAGCGCCTGTGACCGCTTTTGCCGTGTAACCCCCGGTGCCGTCAGCTCGCATCGCCTGAACTTCGGGCTGCCCGTCGACTTGCCCGCCGTAATTTATCACCGTGCCATGAAAGGCCGAGGGCAAATAAGGCGCCGCGGGACCGGTCGCATCGCTGCCAATCGCATGATAATGATAACCGCGGCCATCGGCGAGGTCGTGACCACCTTCGGTATCCAGAACGCGGCGAGCGGTGCCGTCGGATTCGTTGTAGCCATAAATCGGATAACCATCGAGGGCCCAGGCAATGGGTTGATCCGTACCCACGACGGATTGCAGATGCACCGGCGCGATGTGATAATGATAATCATCCGCAAGGCCGCAGTGGCCGCCGTAGATATCAAGTTCGCCGATTTCATAGGATACACGACCGGTGTTGTTGCGCGGATTAAAAATGGCGATGCCGTCTACACCTAGGGCAATAGCACCGCGTTGAAAATTACCGGACGAAATGGGAATAGGTGAAGCCGACGGCGTGGGCACGAGCGGCAAGCGCCAGACGTTGGGTTTACCGTAACCGACGGAAGCGGTATCCTTTTCAGGATTCGTCGTCGCGGCGAAATAAGATACCGGCAGCGGAATTTGTTGCTGCCAAGAACTGATCCCGACCATCGGCGTGGGCATACGCGTCGGATCGGGGACGTTATCAGATTCCACATAAAACGTCGTCGCGTCGTAATACGAGCGAACCTTAGGTTTAAAGGCACCAAACGAGGACGACATCATGGCACCGTAGCCCGGCGGCGCTACGGTGGGCTTTAAACTGGAGGCCGCGACTTGAGGTTGCAGCAAGCGAGCAATTTCAGCGCGTTGCTCGGGGCTGATCGAGTGGGCATCGAGCGAAGCTAGAGTCAAAATCTCTAGCAAAAACCAATTCAACCGAATCCATTTGCGCACGGAGCTTACCGTAAAGACCGAGTGATTCATACACACATGTTAAGCTTCATTCATATATTGAATCAAAACATGCATCGTTGAACCACGCTGCTTTATTCGAGAAATCCAAAAAAATCAGCGCCAAGGCGCCGCGCTTACATCCAAATCAGGCTTGGTGTTCCAACGTGGTTTCCAACCTGGCTTCTCTACTCGCGTGCGAAAAATAACGGTGTTATCCAAATCTAAATCCGCACTCCAAATAAACGCGGCACCCTTGAAATCTGATGCGTAAAACGACTCTTTGGGGTTAACCCGTGACTCAGAAAACTCCGTCGCTTGTGGCCAAGCGTGGTCGTCGAAATCAACCGCCCACCAATTGTCGGGAATTGAAGTATACTCGACTTGCGGGTGCTTGGTGTCGGCGTTAAGCGGACCTTTGAAAAAATTCTTCGCCTTCCACGTTGCGTTGGAAACGGTGCCGTCGCCGAACTTGATGATAAAGCCGCCATCGCCCATGTGATCTCCGTATTCGAGCCCCGTTTTCGGGTCTGCGTTGTCCTTAGCCATGACCGCGATCGTCATCGGATACTCGGGTAAAATATCCACGGAAATCACGTTATGCGGCGTAAATGGAATAGAATCTACGGCCGTGAGTCGTCCGTTAATATAAAGCACGAACCAATTATCGGCATAGACGTTCACTTTAATGGTGTCCGACATCGCCGGTTTGATGAGTCCTTTTTCATCGGGACCGCCTTTGCGCCCGGGACCACCGCGTTTTTTACCGCCTGGCGGTGGACCGTCTTGTGCGACAGCCAACACGCTAATAACGATGACCGACGCTAGGATGCCGGTCAAAAATTTGAGTAATTTAAGAGTAAATATTGGGAGCATTTTTTAAAATTCAACGTGGCGCTACCGTGTAGCGATGCGTCACCGCGCCGGTCTTCCGCGAATCGTTTTCCGCGCTGTCCGGATACGCTCGGACATATTCAACGAGCGCTTTTTCAGGCGTGACGCTAATGCGCAGCATTCCCGAAGCGCCCTGGATGACTCCGCTTTTGTAGCCGTATTCCTCGGCGCTGCGGATATTGTCAAAACGAGAGTGCCCGGGTTGCGGGACGAGTTGATAAATAATCCCGTCCTTTTCTTGCTGCGCGTAGAGATGATCGTGCCCGTGAAAAACGACCACACCCCCGTGTTGCTCGATCAACAATTGATGAATCGGCGCCGCCCAATCGGGACGGTTTTTAGCGAAAGAATCGCGCCCATCTAAATCTCGCCCACCCCACTCAAAAAAGGCCGCGGCCTCGGACCCGCCCCGCCCTTCACGAGTCTCGCCGCCTACTAAATTATGAGTGAAAACAAAGGTGAATTTTGCCCGACTCGACTTGAGTGTGCGTTGCAACCAAAGGTACTGCTCACGTCCCAGTGTCCGAGACCAGTTATCGCCGTTGCGACCCGGTTCGCGACCGAACCAATAAGGATCCAGCATCACGAAAAGCGCGTCTCCCCATTCAAACGCGTAGTAATCCTGTAATAGCCCTGCTTGTGGGTGAGACGTGGCGTTGCCCGAATAAAATGCATTGGGCTCAGGATTTGGGAAATATTTTTTCCGCTGCGCATTGGACCACAAAGCCATCGTTTCACCGCCGTTTTTGTCTGGTTTTTCGCCGTCATGGTTACCGAGCACTAAAAACAACGGCACCGATTTTCCGGTGAGTCCGAAATAGTAGCGTTGGGCGATGTATTGCGGCAACGCGTCCCGGTAATCCGTACGCTTATCCGTCATGAACGTGTCACCGAGATCAACTTGGAAGTCGGGCTGTGATTTCAAAACGTTCGCCAGAGATTTTTTATAAATCGCTGGATCAATGCCGAAATCGAGGTGCGGATCTGCTTGAACCGTGAATACAAACGCACTGCCCGCCGCACGCGCCGTCATGAACGCACCTTCGACAGCGACATGGAATTTTTCGCTACCGGCCGAGCGCGCGTGCAATTGATACACGTAACGCGTATTCGCCTGTAAACCGACGATTGTAATTTCAGCCGGAATGTCCTTCAGGAATTTTTGGCGCGGGGTCGCGCAGGTCATGCTTTCGGCGTTTAAACCGTAAGTGATATAGCCCTCAAAGCCCTCGTAGCTCAAAATACTCGCCGTGACCGCATCGTTTGTCGGTCGACCCAAAATGACATCAACAGGGTGAGCAGGGACATCCGTGCGAAAGGCCAAGGTGGGCATCCGGCTTTCGCCTTTGCCCTCACCGCCGGGTCCGCGTTTTTTACCGACCGCGGGATTTTGCTGGGCGTAAGCCAAGGGCAGCATCACTAAGCCGCCAAGGACGACCATCACGCCGACTGAACTTCCTCGTTTTTTAGCTGCATGTTTCATCGATCAAGTCTCCGTCGTTAAGCGCGCTTCTTGCCTTGTTTGCCGCCTTTGCCGCCGCGGCGTTCATCCACTCCAGGATCTTCCGCTTGGCTCGGATCGTAGTTAGGATTGGGCAAAGCCATCTGCGCGTTTACGTCTTTCAAATAGGCGTCGAGGCGGGCCGTGAGCTTGTCGGTTATCTCGGGTAACTTTACCGCTAAATCGTGGGCTTCACTCGGATCACGTTCGAGATCGTACAGCCGGCGGGAGTTTTTTTCGTAATTTCGAATCAACTTATAATTTCCCCAAAATATCGCCGTCGCAGGTCCGCCGTTACCGAGATCGTAGTGGGGAAAATGAAATACGAGCTCCTCGCGTTTACGTACGACCACGCCTTGACCCGCGGGATCGCGCAGCACGTTCGCCAAGCTTCCGCCTTCGACTGCTGCGGGCAGCGGCGCCGGCAATTCCGCCAGCGCTGCGATCGTGGGCAGAATATCACAAGCCGTCACCGGAACCCGCGAGCAGACATTCGCCGTCACGCCGGGACCACGAATCAAGAACGGCACGCGTAAACCGCCCTCGAGCACCGAACCTTTGCCGCCGGAGAGCGGTTCGTTGCCGTTGCGACCTTGGCCGCCATGATCGGAGGTATAAATCACATAAGTGCGCTCCGTGAGACCGAATCGGTCGAGGGCCGCGAGCACCAGCGTGACGGTTTTATCAATTTCGTCCGCATCTTTGCGTTCCGTGTCGCGGCCACGTCCGCCGCCGCCGCCTTCTTTGCGTTCTTGATTGGGATAATGCGAGAGCTGCAGATAAAACGACTTTCCGGCTTTTTGGGCGGCTTGCATAAACGCGATGCCGCGCTCGGTCATCCCGTAGGCTTGTTTAGGATTGGGACTGGCGACGTTATCGGGACCACCGTTGCTCGTCGCACCGTCGCTCGCGTCGAAGCCGTGTTGCGCCGGATCGACCCGGCCGACGTGCCATTTGCCAAAATGAGCCGTCGTGTACCCTGCGCTTTTAAGCAGTTCAGCCACCGTGGCGGTGGATTTGGGTAATTCCATAATCGGCTCCGGCGGGAGTAAGGCCATGCGGGGTGGGACTTCGACGCGACCGAGGCCGACGTAGGTCATGTGCAACGCCGCCGGACCGATCCCCGTAAACAACGCCGCCCGCGACGGCGTGCAACGCGGCGACAACGCATAACCATACGCGAAACGCATCCCCTCGCGCGCGAGTCGCTCGAGCGCGGGGGTTTGACAAAACGCACTCTTTGAAGCCGGCAACTTATCATCCATCATCACCGAAGTGTTCGGCCAACCCTGCGCTTCCGCCATGATCACGACAAAATTCGGCGCGAGGTTTTCAGCCGCCGCTAGACGACTAGCGACCGCGATGAGCACAACGAAGCGTAACAGAAAAATTCTCATTGTTTCCGTTTGCCTTTGGATTTTCCCGATGGTGGTTCGCGGCGCGGCTCGTCGTCTGGATCCGAACCAGTACGCGTGTACACGACTTTGAGCTCCGCCGTCGCGAGCACGCGGTCTTTCATCGCGGCGAGGATTACGTTGCGATTGGTCTGTTCGGGCGGAGTCGAAATCTGCAGAGGCGCGGATAAGGCGTAGAGCGTGAGCACATAGGTTTTTGCTCCCGGCCCCTTAGAATGCGGCGGAGCGTAACCGGCGCGACGAGTAACGCTGTTGTTGCCCATCGTGCCGACGCCGCGCGTGTCCTTGACGAGGGAGCGCGTGTCAGGCGGAAGATTGTAGAGCGTCCAATACCACTTCGTCTGACCGCTCGGATCGAGGTGATGCATGATAAGCGCGTAGCTCTGAGTGGCTTCGGGCGCACCCGCCCACTCCAGCGGTGGTGAAATACTTTTACCGTCGCCGGTAAATTCGACCGGTAAAATACCGTCCCCGGCCACGGCCGGACTTTTTAATGTAAAACCGGCCAGAGGCTGCGACGGTTCCGGCGCGCTCACCGGTTCGATTTTTTCTTCAGCTTGGGGCCGAGGTGGACGCTCGTCTCGAGCGCCACCGGCCGCACCGCCGCCCCCGCGATTGCGTTCGCCACCGCCGCCGCCCGAACGACGTTTGTACGATTCGAATCGCGACTCACCGTTTTGTTGAAATTCAAAATCAGCTCCGCCATCGGGACCGACGACGTAGCGGATCAAGCGCGTCTCATCACGCACGACATAGTTTAATTCGTAATGATTTACGCTCGTTGATTTGAAACCCGTGATCTTAGCGCCACGAAGCGCCGTGAGTGCGGGCCGCACGCCTTGCGCCCGTGGCTGGGGATCGACCTGCCCTTCACGCTCAACCACCTCGCCGTGAAACCCGCCGTTAAGATACGGATAGTTCAACGACGCGTGATAATGATAACCGAGGCCCACCGCGTCGTGACCGTTAAAGGAATCGAGTTTCACGGGGGCCGATCCATCAGGTTCCTTGAGCCCATAGATGGGATATCCATCGAGGGCGTAGGCGACGGGTTGCTCGAGGCCGAGTTGCGCCTGCAAATGCAGCGGCGCGATGTGATAATGGTAGTCATCAGAACGTCCGCAATGTCCACCCCACTGATCGAGCTCACCTATTTCTTGGGAAACCTCCCCGCGGTTATTCTGCGGATTGAAAATCGGAATACCATTGGCCGCAAGCGCGATGGCTCCACGCAGAAAACGACCTTTGATGGAAACGGGAGTTTTGGCGGGAAGGGGATGCAGGGGAATACGCCAAGCGTTGTCCCCGCGATATGACTGAGGCAACGGCACCTGTTGTTGCCACGCCGTGATGCCGACCATCATGCCGTGCGCCGGCAAACCATCGCTCTCAACGTAGAGAAAATCTTGATCCCAGCGGAGCCCTACGGCCGGCGCAAATGCCTTAAACGGCACAGCCTGCGGCGGCATTTTATTATCCTCTGCCTGCACGGGCGCCAATCCCATCGCGCCGCTGATGATCGCTACCCACAGCCGTACAAGATTTTTCCAGCCCCATGTTATGCTCACGCAATAAAAGTTCACGCCCCGAGCCTACCCGGCGAACATTAATCACACCCTCAAAGTTAGATTAAAACTCTGTCATTTTTGCCCGCTTGACGTTCCCGCCACCGCGTCGGCTCATCGGATCGCGTGAAACTCTTGATGCTCGAAGACGACCCGAAGCTGGCCAGCCTCGTGCGCAAGGGGCTCGAAGCCCAAAGTTTCACGGTGGATTTCTGTGAACATGGCGATGAAGCCTTCACGCTGGCCACCACCCGTTCTTACGACGCCCTTGTGCTCGATATCATGGTGCCCGGACGCGATGGCCTAAGTATATTGCGCAATCTTCGCGAGCGCCGCATCACCACGCCAGTGGTACTCATCACCGCCCGCAGCGCGCTCAACGAGCGACTCGAAGGCCTCAACCTCGGGGCCGACGATTATCTCACCAAACCCTTTTACATCGACGAATTGATCGCGCGACTGCACGCCGTCGCCCGCCGCGCCTCCGGTCACGCGCCCACGTTGCTCCAACACGGCGAACTCTGCGTCAATCTTGTCTCCCGCGAAGTGCGCTACGCCGAAGCGGCGGTTGCGCTGACGACCCGCGAATTCGCCCTACTCACTTACCTCCTGCGCTCACCGGGCCAGACGTTTACCCGAGCGCAAATTTGTGAGCACGTGTGGAACTACCACTTCGATCCCGGCACCAACCTTGTCGACGTTTACGTCCAACGTCTCCGACGCAAACTCTCCGCCGACGAAGACAGCTCGCCCATCGAGACGATTCGCGGCGTCGGTTATCGCGCCCGACCGCTTTCTCTCACCAGCAAGCCATCGTGAACTCCTTCCGCCTGCGCCTAGCGCTACTTGTAGGACTCCTTACCGTGGCGCTATTGCTCGCCGCTGGTTTTCTCGCTTGGGAACTCACCTCAGGCTTCAACTTGGATCGGCTGGACCGCGAACTCCACCACCTCGCGAAAACCAATCTCGAACGCGTCAACGACCGCAGCCACTGGGAAAGGCTCGACATCGCCCTCGCCTTTGTTGCCGGCAGCGATCGTCCACCGACCACGATGCTTTGGGTTAAAAATAACGACTACGTCGTATTTCGTTCAAAACATTGGCCTACCGGTATCGATCCAGAAAAACTCCGCGTTCTCCCCACCTACGAAAACGGCATAACCTTTGACCACCCGCCGCCGCCGCCGCAACGCCTCGGCCTCTCTCCCACCAATCCCGCGCTCCCCATCCGCGAAACCACCAGTTTAACGCTGGAGGCTGCCGGCAGCACTTGGCGCGTCGCAATTACCGGCAACCCCTACACGACGCTCGTCCTCGCCGCCAATGTCGACGAACTCAACCTCGACCTGCGCCAATTGCGTCGGCGTTACCTCAGCGTGCTACCGCTGGTGCTATTACTTGTGGGAGCGGGTGCTTGGTGGCTCGCCGCCCGCGCCCTGCGCCCTGTTGCCGCCCTCACCCACGCCGCCGAAAACATCACCACCCGCGGCCTCGATCAACGCATCGCCGCGCCCGCTCACGACCACGAATTTCGCCGACTCGTCTCGGTTTTTAACGCGATGCTCGACCGGCTTGAGACCGGATTTCACCAAGCCCGCCGTTTCAGCGCGGATGCTTCCCACGAACTCAAAACGCCCCTCGCGCTCCTACAAGCCGAGCTAGAAAACGCCCTGCATGCCGCTCCGCCCGGATCGGCGCAGCAACAGACGTACACGAGCCTGCTCGAAGAAATCCATCAGCTCAAAGCGATCCTCGAAAAACTCTTACTGTTGTCATTGGCCGATAGCGGTCACCTCGCGCTCGAACGCCTCCCCGTCGATCTCTCCGCGATCCTCGTCAACATTGTCGAAGACAGCGCCGCCCTCGCCCCCGATCTCCAATTCCAATCGCAAGTCCCCTTGGGTGTTATCGTGACCGCCGACGCCATTTTGCTCGAGCAAGCGCTTCAAAACCTCACCACCAACGCACTCAAGTACAACCACCCGCAAGGCCGCGTGCACGTCGTCCTGACCACGACTTCGGGCCACGCCAACGTGACCGTGCGCAACACCGGCCCCGGCATTCCCGCGGCCGATCGCCCGCGCCTCTTTGAACGGTTTTATCGCGGCGATCCGGCGCGCCGCCAGGGCCGCATCGCCGGTATCGGACTCGGGCTGAGTTTATCCCGAGAAATCCTTCGCGCTCACGGCGGCGACCTCACGTTGGCCGCTTCGAACGCGGAGTGGACGGAGTTCGTCGCCACGCTGCCGTTGGAAATTATTGGGGCCAATCCGCCGGCTAAAAACGCCTAAGCACGCAGCGCGGGAGCGGCGATTCACCCAAAGCAGGATTCAATCCTGCGCTCACGACGTCGAACTGTCCGCCGTTGATGCTCCGCCAGCCCCTGCACGCCACTGGCATTTTGGGCGTTCAAGGTTCAGATTGATTTCACCCTACTCAAACATTCGCACTCCCACCCAGGCCCAACCGCGAACCCGCTCACTTCGCCTCAATTCCGCACGTAGCCCGTTTCACCACTCAGTTGATCCCGTCCATCGCCAACATGTTTTCGCTCTTAACCAAATCGCACTCGCGATCGCTGCTCGCAGGCATCGTGAGTCTCGTCGCCGCATCCCGCACGTTCGCCTTTGATCGACCCGAGACCGTCTTCCAAATTTTTCAATTCCCCGCCGATAAAATCCCGCGCATCGACGGCGACACTTCTGACTGGGCGCTCGTTCCAGCCAGCTACGTCATCGGCTCCGATCAGCTTACCGACGACTCCACCCGCAAACTAAAATTTGACGCCCGCAACCTCGACGTGCGCGTCCGCGTCGGCTGGGTCAAAGGCCTCAACCGGCTCTATTTTCTCTACGAAGCCACCGACAACTACTGGGATTTCTCCCGCGCCGATCTCCACAACGACACCTTTGAACTCGTCGTCGACGGCGACGCTTCAGGCGGCCCGCTGATCGACCGCCAACATCCCCATAAAGACACGCTGCCGCCAGCTGACACGTATTTCCCTTTCCACGGCGTGCAGGCGCAGAACTACCATATTTTCACCCCGCACGTCGGCAAAGACTGGTGTCTCGCCTGGGGCTCGCAGCCCTGGATCAAAGAACTACCCTGGGCCAACGCCGCCCAAAACTTCAACTTCAAGCATGGCGAAAGCGGCCATTACACGCTCGAATTTTGGATCACGCCCTTTGATTACGCCGGCCCCGAAGGCCCCGCGCGCGCCGTCGAGTCCGTCCTGCGCGAAAACAAACTCATCGGCCTCAGCTGGGCCGTGATCGACTACGACGACGTCAACGCCAAGGGCTCCGCCGGCTTCTGGAATCTTTCCAGCAAGCACACGATGTACGGCAACGCCTCCGAATTACGCGCCTTCCGCCTCATGCCGCTCGAACCGTCGCTCACGCCGGCACTCGATGCCCGCTGGTCTTTCAAGGTCCTCGACCGCGCGCGCCGCCTCGTCGCCTTCCAAGATGAATCCGTCGGCCCCGTGACCACTTGGCGTTGGGACTTCGGCGACGGCACCACCTCTGATACGCAACACCCGCTCCACACTTACGCCAAAGCCGATCGCTACATCGTCACTCTCCACGTCACCAGCCCCACCGGCACGTCCCGCCGCGCCAAAATCTGGGACGTCGCCCTGCCTTAAGTCTTAAATTTTCAGCCGCGCTAGAACCGGCCAAGCGTCTGACTAAATTTCTCGCCTTATAAATACCACCCCATGATGCACCCCAAGTTCTCCCGCTTCGCTTTGCCAGTTCTCTGCTTTTTATATTTAACGATCGGCTCCGCTCCGAGCTCCGCTCAGATCGGCCGACGCTTCCCTTCGGAGAAACAGGTCGTCATCGACGCCGTGACCGGCGTGCCGCTCACGTTTCTTACTTCGAAACCCGCCGGCGATTCCAAGATTTATCAGACCCATCACCAGTGGACGTCTGACGGAAAGTGGCTGGTCTTCCGCTCCAACCGTGTTCCCGGCCAAGCGATGGCCGTCAACGAAGCGACCGGCGACATGGTCCAAGTCACCGAAAACGGTTATACCGGCATGCTCTGCCTCGCGGACCATTCGATGCATCTTTATTTTCTGCGCATCCTCTCGCTCCCTGGCGAAGTCTCACCTGCTCCTCTCGCCGACAACACCCCCGCCGTCCCCGCTGCGCGCCGCGGCCCTCGCGGTCCCGCTCAAATCGTCCGCGTCGATCTCGCCCAACTCTTCGCCGACAGCGCCGCCGGCACTCTCCAACCCGCGGCCGTCTACGAAAAAATCTGCGGCACAGTCCCGCCTGAATTCGGTGCCGTCGGCGATGTCGCCCTCGATCCGACGGAAAACTACGTTTACTTCCGCGTCGGCAGCAAAGAACTCGCCGCCCAACACCTCGCCCCTGGCACCAAAATCGAGTCCGCCTACGGCCCGCGCAACATGGGCGCCGGCCCCACCGGCCTCGCCAGCATGGACCTGAAAACCGGCGCCGTTAAATTCATCGTCGCCGTGCCCTTTCAAATCGGCCACGTGCAGACCAATCCCTACGTCCCCGGCGAGATCGTCTTCTGCTGGGAAACCGGCGGCAAAGCCCCGCAACGCACGTGGACCGTCCTCGCCGATGGCACCGGCCTGCGCCCGCTTTTTCCCGAAGCGCCGTATGATTGGGTCACGCACGAAGCCATCATCACCCAAGATGAGGTCGCCGTCGCGATCCTCGGCCACCGCAAACCGGGCGTGAACGACGCGTGGGGTATTGCCGGTACCCGCGAACATCCCACCGGACTCGCGATCATCAATCTCCGCTCCCGCGAACTGCGGATTGCCGGCCAGACCAAATCCGGCAGCGGCCTCTGGCACGTCAACGGCTCACCCGACGGACGCTGGGCCGTCGGCGACGATTTCGACCGCAACATCTACCTGATCGATCGGCAAAACGACGAACTCATCCTCCTCTCCGCCGACCACAAACGCACCGCGGCGGACCACCCGCACCCGACATTCAGCGCCGACAGCACGCGCATCCAAATCCAGTCGGCGAAACTCTCCGCCGATGGCCGCGCGATGAACATCTGCGTGATCCCCATTCCCGAAACACTCCTTCAGCGCACCTACCCAAAGTTGCTCAACTAAAGCCCCGCTCTCTTAGATATTCAAAGCGGCGATTGCATCGCGCCCGGCGCCAGCTTTGCCTTTGCCCCGATGCACCTCACGCACCTCGCCTGCACCGCCTGCCATAAAGAACACGACGCGGCCGTCCCCCAAAACGTCTGCACGGACTGCGGCAAACCGCTCTTCGCCCACTACGACCTCGTCGCCGCCGCGAAGACTCTCACCAAAGAATCCCTGCGCACCCGCGAGAAATCCCTCTGGCGTTACCGCGAAGTCCTTCCCGTTAAAAACCCCGCCGACATCGTCACGCTCGGCGAGGGCTGGACTCCGCTCCTGCCCGCCCCGCGGCTCGGCGCCAAACACGGCCTCAGCCGCCTCTTCATCAAAGACGAAGCGCAGAATCCCACCGCCAGTTTCAAGGCCCGCGGCATGACCGCCGCCGTTTCCATGGCCAAGCAGTATGGCCTCAAAAAACTCGCCGCTCCTTCCGCCGGCAACGCCGCCGGCGCTCTCGCCGCCTACGCCGCCCGCGCCGGGATGGAAGCCCATCTCTTCATGCCGCGCGACACGCCCAAGGCCAACATCATCGAATGCGAACAGATGGGCGCCCACGTCACGCTCATCAACGGCCTCATCACCGACTGCGGTGCCGAGGTCGCCAAACGCAAAGTCGCCGAGGGCTGGTTCGATGTTTCAACGTTAAAAGAACCTTACCGCGCTGAAGGTAAAAAAACCCTCGGCTACGAACTGGCGGAACAACTCAACTGGACCCTGCCCGACGTCATTCTTTATCCCACCGGCGGCGGCACCGGCCTCGTCGGCATGTGGAAAGCCTTCGACGAAATGGAGCGCATGGGCTGGATCGATGCGAAGCGCCCGCGGATGTACAGCGTGCAAGCCGAAGGTTGCCAGCCGATCGTCCGCGCCTTCACGCAGGGCGATAAATTCGCCGCCGAGCACCTCGGCGCGCACACCCGCGCCTCTGGCTTGCGCGTGCCGAAAGCCATCGGTGATTTCATCATGCTCAACGCTCTCCGCCAATCCGGCGGCGGCGCCATCGCCATTTCTGACGAGCAGATGATCACCTGCACCAAAGAAGTCGGCTCCACCGAAGGCGTCTTCACGGCCCCCGAAGGCGGTGCCTGCTACGCCGCGCTCAAGACCTTGCTCGCCGCCAACCAAGTGAAGCCCGACGACACCGTCGTGATCTTCAACACCAGCACGGGCCTGAAATATCTCGAGTGCTACGGCGGTTAATCCGCCGCGGCCTCAGCGCACCTGCAAGGTCGAGCCGTCGTACTCCAACCCCAGCGAGGGAATCACGACGGCTTTTTTGTCGCCGACTTTTTTCACGTTGCCCGCGACCCATGCCTCGTGACCGCAAGCCTGCGCGGCCGCGACCACGGCGGACGCCAACTCCGGCGCCACGTAAGCGGCGAACCCGATGCCCATGTTGAACGTCGCGTAGGCTTCACGCAGGGTGATCGGCCCAGCCTCCATCAAAAATTTAAACAACGCCGGCGCGGCGCGTGGCTCGGTGATCTCGTAAACAAACGGCTCATCGAGTCGCATTAATTTCCGCCAGCCGTGGCCCGTCACGTGGGAAACATAGTTGAGTTTCAGCCCTTCTGCTTGGCAGCGGCCCAAGAAATCCACGTAAATCGCCGACGCCGCGAGCAGCGCCTCGCCGTACGTGCGCGCATCGCCGTGACCGATGGGCGTTTGATAACCGAGCGGCAATTGATCCGCGATCAAACGGCATAAGCTGAGTCCGTTGGTCTGAACCCCCGTCGAAGCCAAAAAGATGATCGCATCGCCGTTGCGCACGTCGCCAATGATGCGCTGCGATTTGGGCTGAATTTTACCCACCGCTGAGCCGGCGAGCACGATGGCGTTGGCGTTGACGATCCCGCGCAGGGTTGGTGTTTCGCCGCCACCCCACACGGCGCCGGCCTTGCGGCAACCCGCCGCCCAGCCATCGACCAGCGCCTGCATCCGCGCCTCGTCCGTAAACCACGCCGATTCACCCACCGCCGCGTGCATCGCCACCGAGATGGGCAACGCGCCGCACGTGATCAGGTCGTTCACGATCGTAGCCACTGTATCGATGGAGATTTCCCGATAGAAATTTTTTCCCGTCTGCGCGTACACTGCGTCGGCCACGAGATTCTTGGTGCCGAGGCCTTCCTCGACGTGCGCGAGGTAATGGTCGGCCGCTTCCATCAGGTAACAACTTTCACCGCGCGTGGACGCAGGCTCGGCGTAACCGTGCTTCGCCAACAGCGGCGCCGTCGTGCGCGCCGCGCGCTGACACGCCCGCTTGAACGCATCGAGCTGATCGTAATTCACCCCGGAGGATTCGTAGGAAAGCGACATGGTCGGATGAAAACGTCAGGCTGGCTCAATAGCTCCGGCCCTCGGATTTTTCAAAATAGTTCAAGTACGCCTGATTGACGACGCGGTAACCACCGGGCGTGGGATATTTACCCGTGAAGTACCAATCGCCGGAATGCTCCGGCACCGCGGCGTGCAGATTTTCAATCGTCTGGAAAATGATCTCAATTTCGCCCTGCCAATCGATGTCCCGCGGACGCACGCGCTCGACGATCTTCGCCGAGATTTCCTCCGGCGTAAACGACTCGTAAATTTTGCGCACGTGGTTGGTGCCGGTCGGGTTCGCGACTTCGGCGCGGCACAAGGCGTGGACTTCATCGAGCACCGCCGCTTGGCCGCGTTCTTTAAGCAACGCCACCGCCGCCTCGAAGGCGACGAACTTGCCGAGCTCCGACATATCAATGCCGTAGCAATCCGGATAACGAATCTGCGGCGCCGTCGACACGATCACGATCTTCCGCGGGTTGAGCCGCGTGAGGATACGCAAAATCGATTTCCGCAACGTCGTCCCGCGCACGATGGAATCGTCCACGCAGACCAGATTATCGCCGGGTTTCACGGAGCCGTAAGTGATGTCGTAAACGTGACTCGCGAGCTGGTTGCGCATGCCTTCTTGGCCGATAAACGTGCGGATCTTGATATCCTTGCTCACTACTTTTTCCCCGCGCGGCCAGTTGCGCAAAATGAGGTCATCGAGGAGCGCTTCGTTGAGTTGGCCCGTCGCGCTGGCTTTGAGAATAGCCGCTTTGACCTCGTCGCGCCGCCGCGTGCGTAGCTCCGACATCAGGCCGTAGTACGCGACTTCCGCCGTATTGGGGATGAAACTGAAAACGGTGTTACCCCAGTCGTGATTGATGGACTTGATCACCTGATTGGCCAAACCACCGCCGAGGGCCTGCCGCTCGCGATAGATGTCCAAATCGTTGCCGCGGGAGAAATAAATCCGCTCAAACGAGCACGAGGTGCGCGGCAGTGACGCCGTGAACTGCGTCGAGGTAATCGTCCCGCGACGTTTCATCACGACGACGTGACCGGGCGTAACTTCCTGCACCTGCTCGACCGCAAGATCGAACACCGTCATCAACGGCGCACGCTCGGAGGCGAAAGCGATCACTTCGTCGTTTTGAAAATAAAACGCCGGCCGAATGCCCGAAGGATCGCGCGCGACGAAGGCGTCGCCGTTGCCGATTTGGCCGCACAACGTGTAGCCGCCGTCCCATTTTTCCGAGGCGCGCCGAATGACGCGGGCCACGTCGAGGTCTTCGCTGATGCGACGCGAAAGTTCGTCGCCGGCGAGATTCCGCGTGCGCAAGAAGCGGTAAATATCCTCGTGCTCTTCATCGAGGAAGAAGCCGATTTTTTCCAAGATCGCCTGCGTGTCTGTGGCGAAGATCGGATGTTGGCCCATCGCGGTCAGCGATTCGTTTAACTCCGTCGTGTTGGTAAGGTTGAAATTACCACAGAGCGCGAGATTGCGCGTCGGCCAAGGCGAGCGGCGAAAATACGGGTGGCAGGAGCTGAGGCTGTAACCCCCGCTGGTGCCGTAGCGCAGATGCCCCATCAGCAACTCCCCGCCAAAATCGAAATGCTTCTTCACCGTGTCGGCGAACTCAGGATGAATCGTGCCGCCGGCGACTTTTTCGTTGTAGGCACCGAGTAAGGTTTTGAAAATTTTATCGAGCGGATTGCTCTTCACGCAGCGCTCGCGAAACATGAACGGCTCGCCCGCCGGCACATCGAGTTTCACGCACGAGACGCCCGCGCCGTCTTGGCCGCGATTGTGCTGTTTTTCCATCAACAGGAACAACTTGGTGAACCCCCATAACGGCGTACCGTACTTCTCCTGATAGTAAGAGAGCGGCTTCAACAGCCGCACCATCGCGATGCCACATTCGTGCGTAATCCGGTCGCTCATAACGGGGTCCAAATCTCGCGCGCAGCGCCGCCCCCGCAGGTGGGACGGTAGGGAAACGCTGTTCGCTGCTCGCTACTCATAAAGCCGGCCATCTCGAAGTTCCGCCACGAATCGTCAACGGCTTTCTCCGGCCTGCGTTTTTCCACGTATCATCTCGCCGCGCGGCGCTCCCTTGACCGCGTCCGCGATGTCACGAAACATCTCGCGTTCCGACCATGTTGATTCTCCGCGGCTCCCCCGCCCTATCTTCCTTTCGCCTGCAAAAACTGCTGGACGGCTTCCTTGGCGCCGGCCTGCCCATTCGCGCCCTCAACGCGGAGTTCGTCCACCTCGTCGAAACGAGAGCCGAGCTCACGCCGGCGGCCCACGCCGTACTTGCGCAACTCTTGACCTACGGCCCAAGCCGCGCCGCCCAGACCGTGAGCGGTCTCACACAAATCGTCGCCCCCCGACCCGGTACGATTTCGCCGTGGTCCTCCAAGGCCACCGACATCGCCCGCATCTGCGGCCTGAGCCAAATCGCGCGGATCGAACGCGTCATCGCTTACACGATCGAGCTCGCCCCCAACGCCAAAAGCACGCCGACGTCGCTCGCGCCCGCACAACTCCAAACGCTTCGCGCCAAACTCCACGATCGCATGACCGAGACGGTTTTTGGCGAACTCGAGGCCTGCGCCGCGTTGTTCCGCCAAGAGACGCCGCGCCCGATGCAAAGCATCCCGGTCCTCGCCGCCGGCCGCGCCGCGCTCGTCGCCGCCAACCAATCCCTCGGGCTCGCTCTCGCCGACGACGAGATCGACTACCTCGTGAACGCGTTCACCACGCTCGGCCGCGATCCCCACGACATTGAGCTGATGATGTTCGCGCAGGCCAATTCCGAACACTGCCGCCACAAAATTTTCAACGCCACTTGGGCCATCGACGGTCAACCGCAAGACCTGTCGCTGTTCCAGATGATCAAGAACACGTACACGCTCCATCCCGAAGGCATTCTTTCCGCCTACAAGGACAACGCCGCCGTCCTCGCCGGCACGCGTGGCGGGCGTTTTTACGTCGACCCGCAAACCGGCGAATACGCCGCGCACGAGGAAGACATCCACATCCTCTGCAAGGTCGAGACGCACAATCATCCCACCGCGATCTCCCCGTTTCCTGGCGCCGCCACCGGCTCCGGCGGCGAGATTCGCGACGAAGGCGCCACGGGCCGCGGCTCGAAACCCAAAGCCGGCCTCGTCGGTTTCTCCGTCTCCAACCTCAAACTCCCCGGCGCTGTTCAGCCTTGGGAAAAAGATTTCGGCAAACCCGGACGCATCGTCTCCGCCCTCGACATCATGCTCGAAGGCCCGCTCGGCGGCGCGGCCTTTAACAACGAATTTGGCCGTCCCGCCATCAACGGTTATTTCCGCACGTTCGAGCAAGAGGTGCCCAACGCCCGCGGCACCGAACTCCGCGGCTACCACAAGCCCATCATGCTCGCCGGCGGCCTCGGCAACATTAAGGCCGAACACATCCAAAAGGGCGCCATCAACCCCGGCGATCAGCTCATCGTCCTCGGCGGGCCGGCGATGTTGATCGGCCTCGGCGGCGGCGCGGCCAGCTCCATGGCCAGCGGCTCCGGCAGCGAAGACCTCGATTTCGCCAGCGTCCAACGCGACAACCCGGAAATGGAACGTCGCTGCCAAGAGGTCATCGACCGCTGCTGGGCCCTCGGCGCCGAAAACCCCATTTCGTTCATCCACGATGTCGGCGCCGGCGGCATCTCCAACGCCCTGCCCGAACTCGTCAACGACGGCGGCCGCGGCGGCAAATTCCAACTCCGCTCCGTCCCCAACGCCGAGCCGGGCCTGTCGCCCCTCGAGATTTGGTGCAACGAAGCCCAAGAGCGCTACGTCCTCGCCGTCCCGGCGGCTCGCCTCGCCACGTTCCAAGCGCTCTGCGAACGCGAGCGCTGCCCGTTCGCCGTCGTCGGCGAAGCCACCGCCGAAAAAAAACTCGTCCTCGAAGATTCCCATTTCAAAAACACCCCGATCGATCTGCCGCTCGACGTGCTCCTCGGCAAACCGCCGCGCATGGCCCGCACCGACGTCACCCTCACGCGTCCGCGCAAACCCCTCGACCTCGGTGAACTCACGCTGCTCGAAGTCGTACAACGCGTCCTCTCGCACCCGACGGTGGCCGACAAGACGTTCCTCATTTCCATCGGCGACCGCACGCTCGGCGGTCTGATTGCCCGCGACCAAATGGTCGGCCCGTGGCAGGTCCCCGTGGCCGATTGCGCCGTCACCGCCGCCGCCTTCGACGTCTACACCGGCGAAGCCATGGCCATGGGCGAACGCACTCCCGTCGCCATCAACGACGCCGCCGCTTCCGCCCGCCTCGCCGTCGGTGAAGCCCTCACCAACCTCGCCGCCGCCCAGATCGGTGACCTCGGCAAAGTTAACCTTTCCGCCAACTGGATGGCCGCGCCCGCCATCGCTGGCGACGGCGCCGATCTTTACGCCGCCGTTTCCGCCGTCGGCCTCGATCTCTGCCCCGCCCTCGGTATCACCATTCCTGTCGGCAAAGATTCTATGAGCATGAGTACGGCGTGGAAGGAACCCGCCATCGGCAACAAAGAAGGTCTGCACAAACGAGTTACCGCGCCCACCTCGCTCATCATCTCGGCCTTCGCTCCCGTCGCCGATATTCGCCTCACGCTTACACCGCAACTCCAACGCGACGAAGACTCCGTCCTTTTGCTCCTCGATCTGGGTCGCGGCAAAAACCGTCTCGGTGGCTCCATCCTCGCCCAGGTCGTTTCCCAAATGGGCGAAGCGCCACCCGACGTCGACAGCGCCCACGACCTCAAACAATTTTGGGCCGCCATCCAACTCCTCGGCCGCGAGGGTAAACTCCTCGCTTACCACGATCGATCCGACGGTGGCCTCCTTGCCGCCGCCGCCGAGATGGCCTTCGCCGGCCACACGGGTGTCGACCTCGAAATCCTCCACGGCCACAACGTCGACAGCACGCTCTTCAACGAAGAACTCGGCGCCAATCTTCAGATCCGTACAGCCGACCTAGACAACGTTTCGCAGACGCTTCGCCAGCACGGCTTCAAGGCCTGCACCACGCGCATCGGCACGCTCAACCGCGATAACCGCTTCCGCATCAAACGCGGCGGCAAAGTC
>Ga0114972_10000785_pt1 | contig 23931 bp, 17 predicted proteins | sample M_140807_EF_Meta_FD_87354 | JGI IMG/M metagenome (GOLD analysis project Ga0114972, IMG submission 87354) | Freshwater microbial communities from Lake Montjoie, Canada to study carbon cycling - M_140807_EF_MetaG | ecosystem: Environmental > Aquatic > Freshwater > Lake | place: Lake Montjoie...
CGAAGTCGAAGCGCAACTACCCCGACCCCGCGAAAATCCTCGAGGAGATCGGCGCAGACGCGCTGCGGGCGTACCTGATCAACTCGCCCGTCGTCCGCGCGGAGCCGCTGCGCTTCAGCGAGGCCGGCGTGCGCGAGGTCGTGCGGACCGTGCTGCTGCCGCTGCGCAACGCGTGGTCGTTCTTCGTGACGTACGCGAACATCGATGGCTGGCACCCCGCGACGGGTTTGGCAGGCGCGCAGGCGCCCGAGGTCGCGGCGCGCCCCGAGCTCGACCGGTGGCTACTGTCGATGCTCCAGTCGCTCGTCCGCGATGTGAACGAGCAGATGGAGGGGTACTACCTGTACCGCGTGGTGCCGCCCATTCTCGGCTTCATCGACCACCTGACGAACTGGTATATCCGGCGTAGCCGGCGGCGCTTCTGGCGCACGGCGACGGACGCCGCGGGGCAACAGGACAAGGCGAGCGCGTACGCGACGCTGTACGAGGTGCTCGTCACGTTCGCGCAGGTCATGGCGCCGGTGCTGCCCTTCGTGACCGAGGCGGTCTACCAGAACCTGGTCGTGGCCCCCGGCGTCGCGCCCGCGGGACGCGACAGCGTGCACCTGTGCGACTACCCGCAGGTGAATCCCGCGCGCATTGACGCCGCGCTCGAGCGAGATGTGGCGCTGACGCGCGAGGCTGTGGGCTTGGGGCGCGCGCTGCGAGAGAAGCACAAGCTCAAGACGCGCCAGCCGCTGCGGACGCTGACGCTCGTGCACCACGCGCCGTGGGCGCTCGAGGCGCTGAAGCGGCAGGCCGAGCTGCTGGCTGACGAGCTGAACGTGAAGAGCGTAGTCGTGACGGGCGACGACGCGTCCCTGTGTACGCTGTCGTTCAAGGCGAACTTCAAGACGCTCGGGCCGCGCATGGGCCCGCGGATGAAGGAGGCCGCGAGCGCGATCGGCGGGCTCGACCGCGCGGCGTTCGAGGCGCTCCGCGCGGGCGGTACGCTCGAGGTGGCGGGTGCCACCATCGACATTCAGGACGTGCTGGTGACCCGCGCCGCCCGAGGTGATGTGGTGCTCGAGGCGAGCGGCCCGCTGACGGTCGCGCTCGATACGACGCTCGATGTCGCGCTCGTTGCCGAGGGGCTCTCGCGCGAGGTCACGAGCCGCGTGCAGAAGGCGCGCAAGGACCAAGGCCTCGAGGTCACCGACCGGATCGCGCTCGTCGTCTATACGGACGACGCCGCATTGCGGGCAGCGCTCGAGGCGCACGGCCCGGCAGTCGCAGAAGAGGTCCTCGCCGCCACACTTCGGGTTGAGGCGGGGGACGGGCCGGCCGACGCCACACCGCTCGAAGGCCTGCCGGGTGCCGTCGCTGTGACGCGCGCCTAAGTTGTTCGCGCCGCGGGAATCCGGCTAAATCCCGCGCCATGAACACAGCCCACAAGTCCACCGAAGACGTCGTCCGCACCCTGACCTCGACCCACGAGGCGCTGCTGGCCGATCTGGCCGACTTCTGTCGCATCCCCGGTGTGAGCGAGTCGACCTTTCCCCCAGAGCCCGTCAAGGCGTCTGCAGAGTGGCTCTCCGCGCGGTTGCAGCGCGCTGGCCTGCACAACGTCGAGGTCATCGCCTTTCCCGGCGCGCACCCCTATGTGGTCGCGGAGTGGCTCGGCGCGCCGGGTGCGCCGACGCTCCTGCTTTACGGCCACCACGACGTGCAGCCCCCCGGACGCGCGGAGAAGTGGGTCTCGCCCGCGTTCGAGCCGACGATCCGCGATGGCCGCATGTACGGCCGCGGCGTGGTCGATGACAAGGCGGGCGTGATGATCCACGTGGCCGCGATCGAGGCCTGGCTGAAGACGCACGGCGCGCTGCCCTGCAACATCAAGATCGTCGTCGAGGGTGAAGAGGAGTCGGGGTCGGCGAGCCTTGAGGCCTTCCTGTCGACCTACAAGGACCGCCTCGCGGCGGACTGCATCGTGCTGACGGACACGGCCAACCTCGACACCGGGGTACCGTCCATCACGTTCGCGCTGCGCGGGCTCGTGGCCGTCAACGTCGAGGTCGCGGCCCTCGACCACCCGCTCCACAGCGGCATGTGGGGCGGCCCGGTGCCCGACCCGGTCATGGCGCTGTGCCGCATCATTGCGCGGCTCGAAGGGCCGAACGGCGAGATCAACATCCCGGGCATCTACGACCGCGTGCGCGACGACGCCGCAGCGCGCGAGCGCCTGACCGCGCTCCCCTTCGACGCCGAGCAGTTCAAGCGGGACGCGGGCATGCTCCCGGGCGTGCAGTTCTCGGGTGAGCCGGACCGGCACCCTTACGAGAAGCTCTGGACGCGGCCCTCGCTGACGCTCACGGCGCTTGAGGCGCGCCCACTCGCTGGCGCCGTGAACCAGCTCATCGAGTCGGCCCGCGCGCGGGTGACCATGCGGATCGTGCCCGACATGGACCCGCAGGCCACGCAAGATGCCTTGGTGGCGGCGCTCAAGGCGGACCCGCCGCACGGCGTGCGCGTGGACGTTACGCCCAGTGGCGCGGCGGGCGCGTGGGCGACGCGACCCGAAGGCCCAGCGTTCGACGCGGCGGCGCGCGCGCTCGAGCGCGGCTTCGGGCAGAAGACCGCGTTCATTGGCTGCGGCGGCTCGATTCCTTTCGTGCAGCCGTTCGCGGACGTCCTCGGCGGAGTACCCGCGCTGTTGCTGGGCCTCGAGGACCCGATTTGCAACGCCCACGGGGAAAACGAGAGCCTCCACCTCGGTGACTTTAAGAAAGCCTGCGACGCCGCCGCGTACCTTTACGCCGAGCTCGCGGTCGCGCTGCGAAAGGACCAGCCATGAAGCGTCTCACTCTCTCGTCGACGAGCGCGCTCGCGCTCCTTGGGCTCCTCGCGACTGCCTGTGGCGGTGAGGGCGGTGGTGACCAGCCCCCGATCCCCGTGCGCGATGCGGGGTCGATGCCGCAAGACGGCGAGCCGATCACGCCACCCGACGCCGCCCCGCGCCCCGATGCGGCGCCAGATGCAGCGCCCTCGCCGGACGCAGAGACCGATGCGGCCCCGCCCGCCGACGCGGCCCCGCCGATGGACGCGGCCCCGGCCAATGACGCGGCGCCGCCTGCGGATGCGGCCCCAGACGCCGCGCCTGCCCCCGACGCTGAGCCGCCCGACCTGAGCCGCTTGGTGATCAACGAGCTCGACTACGCTCAAGCCGGTGAGGACACGGCCGAGTATGTCGAGATCTACAACGCTTCGGGCGCGCCCGCGCGCCTCGCCGGTGTCGCGCTTGAGCTCATCAACGGCCGCGACGGGGCGGCATACAGCCGCGTGGAGCTCAGCGTCGCCGGCCGCGAGCTCGCGCCCGGCGCCTACCTGGTCGTCGGTGCGCCGGTCGTGCTTCAGACCTTGCCTCAGGGCACGCTGTCTGTCCCCCTCGATGGCCAGATCCAGAATGGCCCAAGCGATGCCGTGCGCCTCGTGAGCGCGCGCACTCAGCCGGAGACCGTGCTCGACGCGGTCGCCTATGCGGGTGCCTTCGAGCCCGCAGGCGAGGGCTCGCCCGCGCCCAGTGATCGGGACAACGGGCCGGGCGGCTTGTCGCGCTGTGAAAACGGCGTCGACACAGGCGACAACGGCGCGGACTTCAAGCCCGCCGTGGGGACGCCGGGCGCGGACAATCTCTGCCCGCCACCCGCGCCGACGCGCGTCGACCTGACTGTCACGCCCGCGCAGGTGCTGACGCGCGAGGCCTTCGAGCTCGGCGTGGACCTCGACCTGGTCGCGCTGCCCGGCGGACTGGAGCTCAACGTGACGTTCGAGCCCGAGACTGCCGCCGTGGGTCCGGCGACGCTCACCGTCCCCGAGGGCGCGCTGCGTGTCGACGTCGGCGGCTACTTCGCTGGGGCGCAGGCTGTGCAGGCCGTGGCGACCGTGGCGACGGCAGACGGTGTCCTCATGGCGGCCGCGCCCTTCGAGGTGGTCGCGGCCCCGCCGCCCGCCCGCGAGCCGCTGGTCATCGACGAGGTCGACGTGGACCAGCCGGGCGCAGACACTGCTGAATTCATTGAGATTTTCAATCCGGGCGCCCGATCCGCACCGCTCCTGGGCCTGGTGGTCGAGCAGGTCAACGCCGCGGGTGAGGTCTACGCGACTCAAGCGCTCGACGCCGCGATCGGCCCTGAGGGCACGCCCGTCCTCGCCCTTGGGCCCAATCAGCGCCTCGTCATCGGCGCGCCCGCGGTGCTCGCGGGGCTGCCGCCCGAGGCCGCGGGCATCGTGCTCGACGGCTCGATCCAGAACGCCGCCGGCAACGCGCTGCGGATTGTCGACACGCTCAGCCCCATGCGCGCGGTGCTCGACGCCGTCGCGCTGGGCTCCAACCCCGTCGGCGCGGGCGAAGGCGCTGCGACCGAGGTCGTCGACGCGAACGCCGAGGTCGTGCTCAGTGTCAACCGCTGTCCGAGCGGCGCCGACACGAACGACAACGCCACGGATTTTGGTTGGGGCGCGCCCACGCCCGGCGCAGCGAATGTCTGCTTGGCCGCGCTCCGAGCGGTCGTCGTCCCCGGCCGCGTGCTCACGGGTGGGGCCTTCGTTGTCGAGGTCGAGGCAGGTCGCCGCGCCCCCATCGGCGGTCAGCCCGTGAGCGTCACGTTCGACCCCATCGGGCCAGTCTGCGACGCCGCGCGGATGATTGCCGAAGGCCAGCGCCGAGCAACGGTCCGCTGCGTCGCGGGCGACGTCGGCGAGGTTCGCCACAACGTCATCGTCGTCGCGGGGGATGACACCGCCGTCGCGGCGCTCGACGTCGGCGCGCCGCCGGTCTTCTCGCTCAACCTGGTCATCGACGAGATCGACTACGACCAGCCGGGCGCCGACACGCAGGAGTTTGTCGAGATTCTCAACGTCGGTGCGCTCGCGCCCCTCGACGGCGTCTTTCTGGAGCTCTACGACGGCGCGGGGCGTGGCATGGTCGGCGAGGTCGCCCTGAGCGACGCGGCCGCGGCGCTGCAGCCGGGTGAGCGCCTTGTTGTCGGGCAGCCGGACGTGCTCGCGCTGCTCTCGCCCGAGACCCCGTCGGTCTTGCTCCCTGGCGTGCTCGAGAACGGCCCGGACGCCGTGCGCCTCGTGAACCGCGCCGCAGGGAGCGTCGAGGTGCTCGACGCGATCGCCTACGAGGGCGCCATCGATGGCCAGGGCGAGGGCCGCGTCTCGGGCCTCGCAGACCAGGCGCCCGATGAGGCGCTCTCGCTCTCGCGCTGCCCCAGTGGCGTGGACACGAACGACAACGCCGCCGACCTGCGCCTCACGCTGCCGAGCCCCGGGACGTCCGACCTTTGCCCGGCGCGGCTCGCCGCTGCGCTGGCACCTGCCGAGGTGGTCGCAGGCGGCTCGACGTTCTTGGACGTCACGCTGGACGTGCCCGCGGGCGCGGGCGGTATCGAGGTCGCGCTGGCCTCAGACCCGGTGGGCGCGGTCGAGGCCGTCAGCCCGCTGGTCGTGCCGGAGGGCGCGCGCCGCGCCCGCTTCGAGCTCGCTGCGCGCGGTGAGCCGGGCGCAGTGACCGTTCGCGTGTCGCTCGACGGCCTGGAGCAGGCCCTCGCGCTCACGATTGCAGCGCGCGCCGCGCCGCGCGCGCAGATCGTCATCAACGAGCTCGACTACGAGCAAGAGGGCAACGATGTCGCGGAGTTCGTGGAGCTCTTCAATGCCGCCCCGACGGACGTCGCCCTCGACGGCCTCTACCTTGAGCTGGTCAACGGCGCCAACGGGGCGGTCTACGCGAACATCGACCTCGCGCAGGCGGGCGCGGCCCTCCCTGCGGGCGGGTACCTCGTCGTGGGCGCGGCGCCTGTGCTCGCTGCACTGCCGGCGGGCACGCTGAGCGTCGCGCTCCCTGCGGCGCTGCAGAACGGCGCGCCCGACGGCCTGCGCCTCGTCGACCGTAACGCGGGCGTCACGCTCGACGGCGTGGCCTACGAGGGCGAGCTGGCGGGGGTGGGCGAGGGCGCGTCGGCCCCCGAGGACCTGGGGCCGCGCGCGCTCGCCCGCTTCCCGAATGGCGCGGACACGGACGACAACGGCGCGGACTTCCGCCTGCGCGCGCCCTCGCCCGGCGTCTCGAACCTGGACACGCCGACGCTCACGGCGTCCGTCACCCCGGTCGAGGTGCAGATCGGCGAGCTCTTCACGCTCACGGTCGAGCTGCCCACCCCCGCCGGCGCCGGCGGGGTGGTCGTCGACGTCGCTTCGGCACCCTTCGAGGCGGTCCTCCCGGTGGACGCGCTCGTGGTGCCCGAGGGCGCACAGTCGGCGCAGTTCGCCTTCGCAGCGGGCGACGCGGCCGGTCCCGTGCAGCTGTTCGTGCGCGCCCTGGGCGACGAGGTCGTCGTCGACCTGCTGCTCCTGCCCCCGCCACCCGAGCCCGGTCGCCTGGTGATCAACGAGCTCGACTACGACCTTGAGGGCGCCGACGGCGCGGAGTTCGTGGAGCTCTACAACGGGAGCAACGCCGCGGTCCCGCTCGCGGGGCTCGCCCTGCAGCTCATCAACGGCGCGACAGGCGCGCCCGTGCAGTACGGACTCGTGGCGCTCGGCGCCGCGGGCGCCCTCGAGCCGGGTCAGTACCTCGTCGTGGGGGCGGCGGCGACGCTCGTGGACGTGCCAATGGGCGTACCGACGCTGCCGACCCCCGGCGCGTTCACGCTGCAGAACGGCCCGTCGGACGGTGTCGCTCTCCTCGACACGATGTCGGGCGTGTTGCTTGACGCCGTGGTGTACGACGGCGCGCTCATGGGCGCGGGCGAAGGGCGCCCCGCCCCGACCGACGGCGGCCTCGGCGCTCAGTCTCTGAGCCGGTGCCCGAACGGGCTCGACTCGGGGGACAACGCGCAGGACTTTGTCGTGGCGGCCCCCACGAAGGGCGCGCCCAACACGTGCCCCGCACCATGAAGCGTCGTCTCGCGCTCATCTCGACGGGTGGCACCATCGAGAAGACGTATGACGAGCTCGCGGGGGTCCTGTCGAACCGCGTGAGCGTGCTCGACGTGATGCTCGCGTCGCTCGAGCTGCGCGGGTGCGAGATCGTGCGGATACCGCTGCTGAACAAGGACAGCCTCGAGATGGACCCGCGCGACCACGACCTGATCGCGCGGACCGCGCAGACCATGGCCGAGGCGCACGACGGCGTGGTCGTGGTCCACGGCACCGACCGCCTCGCCGTGAGCGGCGAGGCGACGTACGCCCTCAACCCGCAACCGCCCGTACCGATCGTCTTTACGGGCGCGATGCGGCCTTATGAGCTGCGGAGCACGGACGCCCTGCAGAACCTGACCGAGGCCCTGCTCGCGGCGCAGGTCTTGGCGCCGGGGGTCTACGTCGCCATGCACAGCCAGGTGCTGCAGTTCCCGGGCGTCGAGAAGGACCGCGCGCGCGGCACGTTCGTCAGGCGCGTGGAGGGCTGAACGCCGCGCGGTAGACGGGCAGGTTGTCTCGCGCGCACACGCGCTCCCGGCGCGACGGCACTTCTCCGCAGGGCGGCCACGCGGCCCGCGCCCACCCCGCGAACAGGGCCTCGACGTGCGTGAAGTAGGGCCCGACGTCCGTCGCGACGGCGACGACGCCGGTGGGCTTGAGCGCGCGACGCAGGTCTTCGACGAACTGCGCAGTGAGCAGAAGGCGCTTCGCGCGCTTGGCGTCGTCCCACCAGGGCGTCGGAAAGAGGATGTCCACGCGGTCGACGCGCGCCTCGGGCATCAGGATGTTGAACACCGTCCGGGCGTCTGCGCGCCAGACGTGCAAGTTGGGCGGCGCGCGCTCGGCCAGCGCCACGCAACGCGCCTCGCGGACCTCGAGCCCGAGCCACAGGCGCTCGGGCCAGCGCGTCGCGTGGTCGAGCAGGCGGCCGCCGAAGTCGAAGCCCACCTCGACATCCAGCGGCCCCGGCTGGGCGATGAAGCGGTCGAACGCTTCGCGCTCGTGGCGCCATTGAGGCTGCTCAAAGAGGCGGGAGCCGCCGAGAGCACCCCGAACCCCCTGCGCGGCACGCGGCGTCGGCGCGGGCGGCGTCCACGCGTCTGGGTCGTCTCGGCTCATGGCCGCAGCGTCGCAGACCCACGCGCTGCGCGCCACAGCGCCCGCGTGACTTGCGGGACGTCGCGCCGCTCCTTAGGCTGCTGTCCCTATGGCAACACCGCTCGACACCCTCCTCAGCCTCGCCTCGCGCGCGGCCCCGCTCGTCTCCGACCGCAAGCAGCGCGGCCAGCTCTTCGCCGCCGCGGGCATGGCCGGCCTGCTCACCGGCAGCAAGGTCGCGGCGCTCGGGCTCTTCGCCCGCGGCGTTGTTGACCTCGAGGCGGAGTGGCGCGCCGCGCACCCCGACTTTGTGGGCGGCCCCGCCGAGCGCTGGAAGGCCGCAATCGAGTTCTACGAGTCGACGCACCGCGACGACACGAACCGACTGCTCCACATCGTCGGCATCCCGATCATCGTCGGCGGCGCCACGGGTCTGATCGTCTGGCCGCGCTTCACGCCGCCGTGGTTCCTGTCGGCGGGGGCGTTCGCCGCGGGGTGGGCCCTGAACCTCGTCGGGCACGGCGTCTTCGAGAAGAACCGCCCCGCCTTCGCCGATGACCCCCTGAGCTTCGTGGCCGGCCCCGTGTGGGACCTCGCGCATCTGAAGCAGGCACTCGGCCGCTCGACCGCCTCGGCGTGACCCGCCGCCTGCGCACCGACCGGTGCGCGGCCTGCGCGCTGCCCCCGCCCTTGTGCATCTGCTCGGGCCTCAGGCCGGCTCAACATCGCACGCCAGTGCGAGTGGTCGCGCACTTCAAAGAGGTTGTGCGCCCGAGTCACTCGGCGCGCCTGCTGCCGCTCCTGCTGACGAACGCCGAGGTCTGGGTGCGCGGCGGGCTGGGTGACGAGGGCGCGCTCAGGACGCCACGCGGCACGCTGTCGCTGGAGTCGCTCATCCCCGAGGACGCCCTGTTGCTGTTTCCCGAGGGCGAGGCCGAGGTCGTCGACGCGGGCCGACATGGCGGTCGGCCATTGATCGTACCGGACGGGAGCTGGCCGCAGGTGCGCCGCGCGGTGCGGCGGGAACCCGCCCTCGCGCGCCTGCCGCGGGTGACCCTGCCGCCCGGGCCGCCGCCCCTGCATCGCCTGCGTGACCATCCGGACTCGACGTATCTGGCGACGTTCGAGGCCGTGACCCGCGCGCTCGAGGTGCTCGAGGCACCCGGAACGTGCGCGCCGCTCTGGGCGGCCTGGGATGCCTTCGCGGGCGCGGTGCTGCGCGCTCGCGCGGGCGGCGTGTAGCGCTCAGCGCGGCGGCTGCGAGAGGTTCTGACGAATGCGGTGCAGCGCCTGAACGTGGTGCTGGATCTCGGCCTCGGTAAAGCCCGCGAAGGCGGCGTCGAACATGCTGTTCGAGACCTGCAGGAACCGCCCGAACGCGTCGCGCGCCTTGCGCGTGGGCGCCAGAGGCCGCGCCCGCGCGTCCGTAGACGCGACGCTGCGCTCCACCCAGCCGTTCGCCATGAGCGCCTTGACGAAGCGAGACACCGTGACCTCGGAGACCGCGAGCGTGCGCGCGATCTCACGGCCGGTCATCGGGCCGCGGTGCTGAAAAAGCGCGAGGAGGACGTTCGACTGCTGCGGCGTGATGCCCTCAAGGCCACACTCCACGAAGCGCTCCGCGGCGCGCCGCTCGACGAGCGCCTGAATGCTCGCCAGATCGAGAAAGCCGTTGGCCTGGACGCTGCGCAGCTCGACCGGCGGCCGACCTTCGGGCCTCTTGTCGTGGGTCGTGGGCACGGGCCGACGTTAACACGTCGCGCGGCGAACGAAACCGGGGGTTGCGAGCGCCGACACGATTACTTAGCGTGCTCAGCGAACAGGGCGCTCGCCCAAGGAGCAGGTCATGAGTGACGGCGCGTTTATCTACGAAGCGGTCAGGACACCGCGCGGCCGCGGCAAGCAAAACGGCTCGCTGCATACCATCAAGGCGGTCGACCTGCTCGCGACGAGCCTCTCGGCGCTCGCGACGCGCAGCGGCCTGACGGATGGCGGTCGGTCGGCCGCGATCGAGGACGTCAGCATCGGGTGCGTCACGCAGACCGGCGAGCAGGGCTCGTGCATCGCGCGCTCCGGCGTGCTCTTGGCGGGTCTGGACGAGTCCGTGCCTGCGGCTACGACCAACCGCTTCTGCGGCTCCGGCCTTGAGGCCGTCAACGAGGTCGCTGCCAAGGTCGCGGCCGGCTTCATCGACCTGGGGGTGGGCGGCGGCGTCGAGAGCATGAGCCGGGTGCCCATGGGATCGGACGGGGGCGCGCTGTGGGACCCCATGATGGAGCACCGCTACGGCATGGTGCCGCAGGGCATCTCGGCCGACCTGCTCGCGACGCTCAACGGCATCTCGCGCGCGGACGCCGACGCCTTCGCGCTCCGCAGCCAGCGGCTCGCGGCCGAGGCGTGGGCGCGCGGCGAGTTCGACCGGGCGGTGGTGCCCGTGCTCGACCCGCTGAACCCGACCGCGCCGCCGGTTTTGGCGCGCGATGAGTACTTTCGCCCCGACACCACGCTCGAGGGCCTGACCAAGCTGCGCCCCGCGTTCGACGCCATGGGCGAGCAGTTCGGCTTCGACGAGCTCGCTCGCAAGCGCTACCCGCACGTCGAGGTGGTGAACCACATTCACACGCCGGGCAACTCGAGCGGCATCGTCGACGGGTCGGCGGCTGTGCTCATCGGGAGTCGATCGGCCGGGCAGGCGCTCGGGCGTGCCCCGCGGGCGCGCATCCGGGCCGCGGTCTCTGTGGGCGGCGAGCCGGTGCTCATGCTCGCCGAGCCCGTGGCGGCGACCCGCAAGGCGCTCAAGAAGGCGGGCATGTCGATCGGGGACATCGACCTCTTCGAGGTCAACGAGGCCTTCGCGGCGGTGCCGCTCTTCTTCGCGCAGCAGCTCGAAGTCCCCCTCGAGAAGATCAACGTGAACGGCGGCGCCATCGCGCTCGGCCACCCGCTCGGCGCGACTGGCGCGGTGCTGCTCGGCACTGTGCTCGACGCGCTCGAGCGCCGCGGGCTCGGCGTGGGGCTGGTGACGCTGTGCATTGGCGGCGGCATGGGCATCGCCACCATCATCGAGCGGGTCTGAGGGAGGACACATGCGCTGCGAATTCGACTCCACCACAGGCGTCGCCACCCTCGTCCTCGAGATGGCGGGCCGCGCGAACAAGATCAACCCCGACTTCGGCCGCGGCCTGGATGCGGCGCTGACCGAGGCGCTGGCTCAGCCCGGGCTCAAGGGCATCATCGTCGCGACCGGGCACAAGGACTTCTGCGTCGGTGCCGACCTCGACTTCTTGTACCGCGTGCGCGACCCGGGTGAGGTCTTCGAGACGCTCGGCGGCCTGCACGCGCTGTTTCGGCGGCTCGAGACCTGCGGCAAGCCCGTCGTGGCCGCGCTCACGGGGTCGGCGCTCGGCGGCGGCTATGAGCTGGCGCTCGCGTGCCACCACCGCATCGCGCTCAATGATCCCGCGGTGCAGCTCGGCCTGCCCGAGGTGAACCTGGGCCTGATCCCCGGCGGGGGCAGCACGCAGCGGCTGCCCCGCCTGATCGGGATTCAGGCGGCCCTGATGTTGATGGCCGAGGGCAAGATCGTGCGCGCCCCGAACGCGCAGGCCCAAGGCCTGGTGGATGACCTGGCCGAGACGCCCGCGGCGCTGCGCGAGAAGGCGCTGGCGTTCATCGCGCGCACGCCGAACGCGAAGCAGCCGTGGGACAAGCCGGACTTCGCGTACCCCGGCGGGCAGCCGGACAGCCCGGAGATGCGGCAGCTCTTCATGGCGGGCGGCGCGATGCTCGCCAAGAAGACGGCAGGGGCCTACGAGGCGCCGCCGGCAGTGCTCGGGGCGGTCTACGACGGCGTTCGCCTCGGCTTCGACGCCGCGCTCGTCGTGGAGTCGCGCTACTTCGTGAAGCTCGCTACGGGCGACCAGTCCAAGGACATGGTGCGCACGTTCTTCTTTCACAAGAACGCCGTGGACAAGCAGGAGGGCCTGCCGCGCGCGGAGCAGAGCGGCTACGGCACAGTCGGCGTGCTCGGCGCCGGCATGATGGGCGCGGGCATCGCGTTTCTGGCCGCGCAGCGAGGCATGAGCGTCGTGCTCAAGGATGTGAAGCAAGACGCGCTCGACCGCGGCATGGCGCACTGCCGCGAGCAGATCGAGAAGCACGCAAAGCGCGCCAGCGCAGACGAGAAGGCCGCGATCCTTGGGCGAATTCGGCCCACGCTCGATACCGCGGATTTGGCGCCCTGCGACCTCGTGATCGAGGCGGTCTTCGAGGACCTGGCGCTCAAGCACCGGGTGACGCGCGAGGTAATGGAGGTGCTCGGGCCCACGGCGCACTGGGCCTCGAATACGTCTGCAATCCCGATCACCGACCTGGCGAAGCCCTGGCGCGACGCCGCGACCTTTATCGGCCTGCACTTCTTCTCGCCCGTGGAGCAGATGCCGCTCGTCGAGGTCATCATGGGGCGCGGCACCAGCGACGAGACTTTGGCCCGCGCCTTGGCCTTTTGCCGCGAGATCAAGAAGACCGCGATCGTGGTCAACGACGGGTACGGCTTCTACACGACGCGCGTCTTCACGGCCTACGTCATGGAGGCGGCAGAGCTCGTCGCGACGGGCCACGACCCGGTGCTCGTCGAGTACGCCGCGCGCTCGGCGGGCATGGTCGTGCCGCCGCTCAAGGTCTTCGACGAGGTCACGCTGACCTTGGCCGCACACGCCGTGGGCGCGCGTGAGGCGCACACCGGCGAGAAGATGGACTCGGCGGGGCTGCGGCTCGTGCGCCGACTGGTCGAGCTCGGCCGCGGCGGAAAGGCCGCGGGGCAGGGCTTCTACGACTACACCGCGAAGCCCCGTCGCCTGTGGAGCGGACTCCGTGAGATGGCCGAGAGCGCACCCGCCCCCGAGGAGACGGGGCTCGAGCGGATTCGCGAGCGCTTGATGCTCGCGCAAGCGCTCGAGGCCGCGCGGTGCCTCGAGGAGGGCGTGCTCCGCAGCACACGAGACGCGGAGATCGGCGCGATCTTTGGCGTGGGGTTCGCGCCCGGGAGCGGCGGTCCTCTGGCCTGGCTCGACCGGTTCGGGCAGCGCCGCGCTGTGACCGCGCTCGACGCGCTCGCCGCCCAGCACGGCGCGCGCTACGCACCGAACGCGGCGCTGCGCGCGATGGCCGAGAGCGGGGCGCGGTACTTCGACGCGGTGTGACCTGGCCGCGTGTCCAGCGCGCGGCTAGGGCTGCGCCGGCTCCATCGCCAGCGGCTGGTAGGGCCGACAGACTTGGCCACGCAGCGCGTTGCACGGCGGCAGCGGGGTCGGCACGCGCACCCCCGGGACCACGGGCAAGACAACGCTCGACGCCCGGACCGCGTCGTGTCCGATCGTATGGGCGACTGTGTCGTCGTGGGGCAGGAGCAAGAAGCGCCAGCGCGCGCGGCTGTCCCCCGGTGTGTCGACCGAGAGCCGCACGCGGGAGTCCGCGCGAAAGACATGGGCGAAGGGCATGATCTCCACGCGCACCTCGGTCCACTCCCCGGGCACCAAGGGCTCGAGATCGGCGAGGTAGTGCGACTTGACCGGCCGGAGCTCCGTGGCGTCCGCGCGGAGCTTGCGGTGGCTCGCCCGCAGCCAGCCGCTCTGCACGAGCACCTCGAGGCCGTCCGGGCGCACCTCGCTCAGGTTGACCTCGAGGTCTGCGTCCGACGCCGCGCTCTTGAGCCACAGGTCCACGCTGCCGCTGCCCACCATGACGGTGTCCTGCGCGAGCGCGTCGGTGATCCACGCGACGGCATGGGCGTCGCTCAGCGGCGGGTAGACGTAGGGGGGGTTCAGCGCGTCGACGCTGCCCTCAGGCAACGTGGTGCGGTCGCCCGCCGCCGCCTCGTGCAGGAAGCTGTGGCCCGGGTCATCCTCACCCGCCTCGGGTGCGACGGCGCTCAGCGTGCCGTTGGGTTGCAGGTACCAGCGCGTGGCCACCGCCTCGGGCACAGGCCAAGCGGCGAAGCCTTGAGTGAACGCCGCTTGCGGGGCACCGGCCTCAACGCCCGGCGCCGTCCCCGACTCGAAGAGCACGCGCAGGGGCGCCTCCGCCTCGTAGGCCGCGCGGGCCGACGCGTAGTCGGGTGCGTCCGCGAAGCGGTTCTCGGGCAGCGGCGTGTAAGCGCCGAAGACTTGACCGAGGAACACCGGCAACAGGGCGGCGGTCTGTGCGTCCATCTCGGGGACGCGCTGCGCCACGTAGAGCTCGAGGAAGATGAACCACTCCATCAGGCTCTGCGGCGCTAGGCCGTCGATGTGGACCCCGTTGGTCACGATGAACCGCGTCACGGGCGCACCGGTGAATTTATCGAGCATCGTGGCGAAGTGCGGGCCGGTCTGTTCGTCCTGCCACTGCCCGGTCAGGAAGACCGGCACCTCGATGCGGTCTACGAACGCGCTCGGATCAACCGGCTTCGCGATGTCATCGCTGTAGTAGGGGTTCGCGAGCGCCTTCGCGACGACGTCGAGGTTCTGACTGTGCAGCAACTGGTGCTCGGCGCAGATCGTATCGCCGGCGTCGACGACGTCTTGAATCCATCGATGCCCGAAGGGTTGGGCACGGGCGAGGACGTTCTCGATCCAGTCGAGCGCGAAGCCCGAGTTGTAGATGCCCCCCGGCAGCAGCGTGGACGAGCCGCTGTCGGCGAGGACGGACATCGGCGTGATCGCCGCCAGAGACGGGGGCTGGGTCTGCGCGACGAAGAGCTGCGAGATGCCTGGATACGACAGGCCGACTAAGCCCACCTTGCCGTGCGCGACCCATGGCTGGCGCGCGACGACCTCGACGACGTCGTGACCGTCCGTGAGCTGGAGCGGCTCGAAGTAGTCATACGCACCGCCGGAGCAGCCCGTGCCGCGCATGTTCACGCCCACGGTCGCGTACCCCAAGACCCCCGCGATGAGCGTGTTCGGATCACTCGGCGCGTCACACAGGATCGGGTAGTCGTCGCAGAAGGCTTGGGCCTGCTCGCTCAGCACCTGCCCCGGCTGCGATGGGCTGTACCCCGAGTAGGTGACGACCGTCGGGTAAGGGCCCGCCTCGGGCGGTCCCGGCAGCGTCACGAAGACAGAGAGCTGCGTGCCGTCGCGGGTTGTGAGGTAACCGAAGCCTGGCTCCAGCCGCTGTGCATAGAGGCTGGCGTCCGGGACGAAGTCCTCGGTCGAGCGCACTCGGACGCCGCCGATCGCCGCCTCGGGCGCCCCTCGGAGTCGCACGGTGTACCCCGGGCCCGGCGGAACCGCGCGAAAGACCAGGCTGCCCTGGGCGTCTGTAGGCGCGTCGGCGACGACCTGACCAGAGCCTGCGACCAGCTCCAGCGTGGTGTCAGGCGGGGCGCCCCAGACATAGATCTGCTCGAGCGTGCCGCGCACGCGGAACGGGTCGGGGGGCGACGATGCGGCGTCGGATAGTCCGCCGGCGTCGGCGGCGGTCGCGTCGGCGGCGTCGGCGGCGGCGCCCGCTTCGAACGACACTCGGGCATCGTCGACAGGGGACGAACGGCCCGGGCTGTCGCAAGCACCGACGGCGAAGAGCGTGACGGAGAGAGCGGCGAGGCGGCGCATGAGGCGCGAAGGGGGAACAGACATCGCTCCATCTGGAGGCACGTCGAGCGTCTCGTCAAGCGACGGGCGGTGCGCACAGTCCCACTTGTGGCTCAGTTCATGCGACCATGCGCGCATGTCTGACCAACCCAAAGTCCGGAGCCTCGAGCGCATCGGCCATACCGCCCACGACAGCGCCGAGTCCCTCTTCGCGCTGCTCTTGCGCCAGTCGTGGGGCACCCTCGGGCTGATGATGTTCGGCCTCTACATCGCCATCAACCTGCTCTTCGCGCTGATGTTTTTGGTCGTGCCCGACTCTATCGCCGGCTCCGAGGGCGGCTTCGCGGACGCCTTTTTCTTGAGCGTTCAATCACTCGCCACGATTGGCTACGGGGTGCTCTCGCCGAAGGGCACATGGGGCAATCTGGTCGTGACGATGGAGTCATTCGTCGGGATCGCGTACTCCGCGCTCGCGACGGGCGTCTTCTTCGCCAAGTTCGCGCGGCCGAAGCCCCACGTGCTCTTCAGCAAGGTCGCCGTCGTGCACCTGCGCGACGGCCAGCCGACCTTGTGCTTCCGGGTCGGCAACTTGCGGGGCGTCGACATCGTCGAGGCCTCGATTCGGGTCTCGCTCTTGCGGACGCACGTCACGGCCGAGGGCGAGCGCATGCGGCGCTTTTACGATATCCCGCTCGAGCGTGACCGCACGCCCCTCTTCGCCATTAGCTGGCTCGTGCTGCACCGCATCAACCCGAACAGCCCGCTCGCGGGGGCCACGCACGACGGCCTGGTCGCTGAGGACGCGCGGTTGATCATCTCGCTGACCGGCTACGACGAGGCCTATGGGCAGACGGTCTACGCGCGGCACACCTATGACGCACGGATGATTCGGTTCGGTGAGCGCTTCGTCGATGTCCTCGAGACGCTACCGGACGGCGGCGTGCGCGTTGACTTCAGCCTGTTCCACGAGACCACGAGCGCCCCGACGCTGTAGAATCATGCCATGTCGACGCAGAACATCCTGACCCTCCTCGCCATCGGCGCCGCAGCGGCAGCCGCGGTGCCCGCGTGGCAGACCCGCGCAGAGCGCGCCGAGATGGCCGCAGCGCGCGAGCAACACAGGCAGACCGCCGACGCGCACTGCAAGGCGCACCGCTACGCCGCGTGCGCCAGCACGCTGGACGCCGCAGAGCCTTTCGCCGTCGCCGCAGGGGACGCGCAGGCGCTCTTGACCCTCGTGAGTGAGCAGGACAGGGCGCGCGCGCTGACCTTGGTGACTCAGGACGCGCTCCCAACCGGCGGAGAGCGCGCGCTCGCGACGGGGGTGCGGGACCGCCTCGAGGCGGCCACGACAACGGAGGCCCGGGCCGCCTCGGCTGCCCTCGGGGTCTATCTGCGCCGCGCCGAGGGCGCGCTGCCCGAGGCGAAGGCGGTCGGCGAGGCTGCCATCAAGGGCGGTGCCGACTCCGTGTGGCTCCAGTGGCAGCTCGGGTCGGTCGCGATCGCGGAGAACCGCATCCCCGATGCGGTCACGGCGCTTGAGCGCGTGACACGAGAGGTGCCGACGTTTGCGGCGGGGCACCACCGCCTCGGGCTGGCCTATGCCGCCTCAGGAAAGAAGGGTGAGGCCGTCGCGGCGCTGCAGCGGGCGTTGGAGCTCTCCGGGCGTCCCGAGGCGCGCATGGACCTCGCGCGGGCGCTCCTCGCGAACGAGCAGTGGGCGGACGCGCAGCCGCACCTCGAGCGCCTGCTCTCGGCGGACTCGTCGTTGGTTGAGGCGATTCGCCTGCTCGCGCTCTCGCACTTTCGGCAGCAGCACTTCGCGCAAGCGGCCGAGCTGTACCGCAAGGCCTGGATGCAGCAGCCCGAGCCGCGCACCCTGCTGAGCGCGGCGATCGCGCTGCACTCGGGCGGGCAGCTCCCGGCCGCGCTCGAGACGCTCGACGCCCTGATGTCCTCGGCCCGGGCGGTGCCTGAGATTCTCTATTTGAGGGCGCGCGTGCTGACAGACCTCGGGCGCGCCGACGACGCCCGCACCGCCTACACGGCGTTCCTGCAGCTCGCGGTGGGTCAGCCCGCCGAGGCGGAGCGCGTCCGCGCGGCGCAGGCGGCCCTCGCCGCTCGCCCTTGAGCGAAACGCCGCGCACCGTCGGTGTCTTTGTGGGGCGCCCAGTCGAGCGCTTAGACGCCGACGGCCGCAGGTTCCGCACGGCGTTGCCCCGCGAGCCGGTCGCGGGCCCGGTGCTCGCCACCGAGCGCGGCCTCGTCGGGGACGCCGTAGCGAACACCCGCGTGCACGGAGGCCCGGAGCGCGCGCTTTGCGTGTATCCCGCGCGCCACTACGCCGCATGGCGGGTGGAAGGGGGCGAGCGATTCGCGGCCGCGCCCGCCTTTGGCGAGAACCTGTGTGTCGACGGGCTCGACGAGGACAGCGTGTGCGTCGACGACATCTACGCCGTCGGCGGAGCGCGGGTGCAGGTCGCGGCCCCCCGCGCCCCCTGCTCGAAGGTCGCGCGATTTCACGACTGGCCGGGGCTCTTCGAGCGCATGCGGGACGAAGCGCGCTGCGGCTTCTACCTGCGCGTATTGACCCCCGGGTGGCTCACGGTCGGCGACCTCTGGACCCTTGAGGCCCGGACACGCCCCGAAGACACCGTGCGCCGCGCCCACGAGGCCGCCTTCTCCGTCACGGCAAAAACACCTTGATTTACGGGATCTTATGGCCGTTTTCAGCACCCGCAGGCGGTGCGATGGGCAGCCACGCGAACGACCCGCTCAGGCGCATCGCCTCAGCCTCGAACCCCAGACGAATATCCAAACGCCTGAACACGCTGGCCAGCGGGCCCTCGAGGCTGACCTCCAGCAGAGTCGGCGTCTCGCGCGCCCCCGCCTCACTCAGCGCCTGAGCGCGTTCCAGCGCAGCGAGCTGCGGCGCGTCGTTCGCGATGAGCACAGCGGGGCCATCGACGGCCATGACCGAGCGCCGGCTCAGGCCCTCGGGCAGCGGCCGCGCGCTCGCCCCAGCGCCTTGCCCTGGGCGCAGGGTGAGCGCAAACCCCGGCTGTGGCGTGGGCGACCACGTCGCTGAGATGCCCTGCGCCCCGCTCAAGGCGGGCGCGAGGACTGCGACCTCGGGCAGGACCGCGCCGAGGCTCTCCAGCGGCGCGCGGGCGTAGGTCGGCAGGGACGTCCAGAGGGACGGCCAGCACACGAAGCCGCACCGCGCGACATCGGTCAGGTGGACGTCCAGCCCGCGCTCCGGGCGCGGCGCGACGGCGTCGAGCCTCGCGAGCGCGGCCGCCCCGGGCGTCGCCACTGTGAATCTCGCCGCGGTCGTGGGCGACAAGAGCCGGTGGGGCAGCGCCGCGACACCCCGGCTGAGCTCGGCGAGTCCCCGGCCTCGGTCCGTGTAGCGCGCCTCGATGTCCACGAGCAGGCTGCCCCCCGCGGCGCCATCGCCCGTCGAGCGCAGGCGCAGCGACGAGGTGCCGAAGACGTCCTGACCCGCGGCCTGGAGGCGCTCGGGCAGGGCCGCCTGCGCGCGACCCTGCGCCAGCGATGCCGCGACCGCCTCCGCCGCCACGCCCTCGAGCGCGAGCGTTTCGCCGAGGACCTGCGCGTCGGCCATCACGCGCGCCCAGCGCGCGAAGCCTCGGTGGTCAAGGGTTGCGCGGAGCACCTCACCCGAGGTCGGCACGCCCGCCCAGACCGCGCGCCGTGATGGGCTCTGGGGCGCGAGGGCGGCGCGAAGCCCCGCGGCCAGCGCGCCGGGTCCGAGCATACGGTCCTGGACCCAGTCCACGAGGACACGGTCGGCGCCTCGGGTGACCACGATGACCACCGCGGGCGAGGCATCGAGCAAGCGGTAGACCCGCGTCGGGCCACGCGCGGCGAGCGCGGCGTGCACATCCACGGCCTCTTCGGAGTCGCTGTCGAGCGCGACGGCGAGCGCGTCCGCCCCTTCGTCGACGCTGACACTCTGAATGGCGCCGAAGCGCTGCGACAGCCACAGGGTCGTCGCGTCACCGGGGGGCGTCGGGGTCGGCGCGCCCGCGAGCCGCAGGTGCAGCCACGCGGGGGGTGCGATGGTCTCAGCGCGCCAGCGCGGCAGCGCGTCGGGGGCCATCAGGACACGGCCCAGATCATCGGCCGTCTCTGAGACCGCCGACGCGTCGCCGCCATCGACGGAGAACCATGCGGGTGCCCGCTCATCGATGCCCAGCGCCGGCCACAGGTCTGGGTCGAGCGTGAAGCCGGCGTCGCTGCGACGAAAGGCCTCGACGAAAGACACCGCGCGGGCTGCGAGAGCGTCCGTGGCGGCGCGCCAAGCGCTCGGGACGAACGCGACATGGAGCGGCGCGCTCGCGGGGAGCGCCGCGGACAGGTCGACCGGAGCGCGGCGCGCAGGCGGTTCGTCCGGCCGGGGTCGGGTCGAGCCGCACGCGGTCACGGCGAGGCCTAGAATGATCGCGCGGGCGGTTCGCACGCGGCGCATCCTGCAACAGCGCCTGAGCAGAGTAAACGCCGGGCCCACGTTGCCTCGGACGGGGCGGTGTCGTCATGCTGAGCGCTGCAGACCACCGGAGGCGACATGAGCAGAGTCGAGTCAACGCGCGAGCTGGTGCGGCGCGTGCTGCGCAGCGAGTACCTGTCCCCCCTCGTCGAGGCCTACACGGTGACCGAGGACGTCTCGATGGACGGCCGGTGCCGCATCGAGGTCACACTGCACCACGAGGGCCGGCCGGAGCGCGAGACGATCGTGGGCGAGGGCGTCGGGTTCGTCGACGCCCTGTGCCAAGGAGTCATGGCGCACTACGCGCAGGCGTACCCGTCGCTGACGACGATTCAGTTCACTGGGTTCGCGGTCCGGGCGCGGATGGACACGACCCGCGCGGGGACGGGCTCGGACGCCGTCGGCGTCGTGTCGCTGACCGTCCGCAACAGTGAGGGCACGCTCTTTGAGTTCGAGCGTCAGGGTCGCTCGCTGGTGGCGACTGGAGTTGCCGTCGTCCTCGAGGCGCTCGAGCACTTCGTGAACTCGGAGCGGGCGTTCATCAGCGTCTACAAGTCCCTGCAGGACGCCCGAGGCCGGGGGCGCGCGGACTTGGTGCAGGCCTACACGACGCAGCTCAGCGAGCTGGTGCTGACGACGAGCTACACACAGGTCATCGAGCGCATCAAGTCCGAGACCCTGCGCTGAAATACCCACCCCCCAACTTTTTTCGTCTGCGGTCCGAAAAGAGCGGCAAGTCGACGCCAACCCCGAGATGGACTCCTCCGTGAACGCCGCCCAGCCCGACCTGCTTGACAGCAACATCCCCGGCCTCCGCGAGGCGCTCCTGCGCAGTCCGACTGTTCCGCCCGTGGCGGACGCGTCGGCCCCGGTGGTGGCGAGCGCGACGCGGTTCGTGGTGACGCTGCTCGCCACCGCGACGGCCTTTGCTTGGCTGGTGCTCCCCAGCGTGATGTGAGAATCGCCTGAGCCTGAGTGACCGACCCGCGGCGGACTTGCGACGCCCGCCGGCCGCTGCCACTCTCGGGCACATGGGACGAGCAACGAGTCTTGAGCGTCTCGCCCGTTGGGCGCTGATGGCGGCCGCGATGGGCTGCGCGCCTTCGCCCGAGGTGCATGAGATTGAGGTCGACGCGGCGCAGTCGCTCGACGCTCGGCGCGGCGACGACGCCGTCCGTGATGCTCTGCCGCAGCGTGACGCTCAGCCGCAGCACGACGGATCTGCCGATGCCTCGGGGGACGCAGCGCTCGACGCTGCGCCCCAAGGCGGGACAGCGGTCGACGCCTCGCTTGAACTCGACGCTGCGCAAGACGCTGCGCTCGACGCCTCGCTTGATCTCGACGCTGCGCAGGACGCTGCGCAAGACGCCGCGCAAGACGCCGCGCTCGACGCCTCGCTTGATCCCGACGCTGCGCAGGACGCTTTGCAGGACGTGGTATTCGACGCGGACCTGCCTCTGCATGTTCAGGACGCAGCGCTCGACGCCGATGTGGACGCAGCGCCGGCGCCCCTCGAGGACGCCGCCGTCCCGATGCCCGACGTGCGGCTGGACCGGGACGCCTCGCCGCCGCCGCCCCCGCCCGTCGTCGACGCCTCGCCGCCCCCGCCCCCGCCCGTCGTCGACGCCTCGCTCCCCCCGCCCCCGCCCGTCGTCGACGCCTCGCTCCCCCCACCCCCGCCCCCGCCGCCACCGAGCGGGATCTTCGTCGCCGGCGTCGCCCGCGCGGCGGACGAGCGCGTCGAGGTCGACGTCTGCGCGGGCGTGGTGTGTACGCGCACGGTCTCGGGCAGCTACACGCTGGGTCCGTTGGTCGGTGCGAACGCGACCCTAGATTTCCGCGCGAGCCAGCACTGGCCAGAGTCCGCGACGGTCGCGCTGCCAGCGAACGGCGTCGTCGCGGGACCCGTGGGCATTCGGCTCGAGCGCGGCGTCCGCGTCGCGGCGTCGGATCCTGCATTGCGCCAAGCGTTCTTCGACGAGGGCAGCCGTCGTGCTTTCCTGGACATCGGCGGCCGGCTCGACATGGTCGACACAGTCGCGGCGGCCCCGCTCAGCGCAACCACAGTTGTGCCCGACCTCTTCGACACCTACCTCGGGCTGAGCCCCGATGGACTCGGCCTGCTCGCCCGCCGCGCGACGCAGGCGGGGCGCGACGGCGACATCGCCTACTGGCCGCTCGTGGGCGGCGCGGGGTCGCCACTCCTGCTCGAGGCGCGTCCGCAGGCGCTGTGGAGCGACGTCTACGTCGTCGGGGCGACGCGGGTCGCGAATGGGATCGGCTTACTGCGCTCGAACCGCATCGGCGGCATGGCGCGCACGCTGAGCCAAGGCCACGTGGCAGGCCGGCTCACGACGCTCGCTTCCGGCGAGCTCGCTTGGCTCGGCACCAATCCGAACACCTTTCAGCTGCAAGCCATGTTGGGCAACGCGATCGGCACCGTTGCGCGCTCTGTGAGCGCGAACGCCCTGCTGCCCGCCGCAGCACCCGACTTCCTGCTCAACACCGCCGGCCGCCAAGGTCTCCTCTGGCGTTCCGCTGCGGGTGCTCTCCTGCGTATCAGCACGAGCGTCGCGTTCTTCGACACGCTGCTGCCGAACGTCTCGGGCGTTCACCCGCCGCTCGTGCTCGAGGACGGGAGCGTGGTCGCTTATGTGCCCGAGGGGGCCGCCGACGCGCCGCCCTACGCCGCCAAGCGGATCACGTTTGCCGCGAACTTGGCACCGAACGCGACGCTCAACCTCGGCGGCGGTCTGACGGTCGCCGGCGCAGCGCGGGGCGCGACGGGCCTGTACGCCGTGCGCGCCGGCTCTGGCTTGGTCTTCGCGCCGTTTGACGGCTCGGGCGCTGTGGTCCTCGGGGGGGCCGCAGTCGGCAACGCCTTCGAGGTCGTTTCGAGCGGCGGCGGCGCGGTCTTTCTGTCCGACGGCCGCGCATTCCGCCACACGCCGGGGCTGGCGGCTGAGTCGCTGAACCTAGACGGCCTGTCTGCGCTCAAGATCATCGGCGGCGGCGCGGTCGCTTACAGGGCTGCGCAACGCCAGCACTGGTGGCTGCCCGGCCCGGGTCAGGCCGGCGCACCGCGCATGCTGTCCGAGGGGGGGGACGCGGACCAGCTCGTCTTGGATGTGCAGAGCGCGCGCGTTTACTCCCGGGGGAACGACGGCTGGGGCGTCGCGGCACTGCCCGCAGGTGCCCGCGTCCGGCTCGACGCCGCGCCGCAGCGCCTGACGCCGCTGAGCGCCACCACCGCGCTGGGCCTTATGCCCGACGGTGCGCTGCGCGCGTTCGACACCGCGAGCGGTGCCAGCTACGGATGGGCAGGGAGCGTTACGCTCGCAGAGCGCGCGCCGAGCGGCGCGTGGGTCGTCTATGCGTGCAGCGAGGGCGTCTTCTTGGTGTCGACCGCCCCCTGACCGCGGGCGGCATCACGCGCGTCGGCCTTTACGCAAGCCGTGTGCTCGGGCGAAATGCGCGCCTCTGCGCCCACACCGGGCGCGCTTGAGGTGCGGATGCGACATCGACCCACCCGCGCGAGTCTGCTCGCGCTGCTCATCGCGGCGCCCAGCGCCGCGCTCGCGGAACCGCCGCGCTGGACGCTCCACACGGGCGTAGACGCTTGGGAGACCGGCCTCTCTGGATTCGCGCTGGACGCTAAGGACACCGCAACGGACGACACACTGACGGGCCGAGCCCGCCTGCGCACCCACGTCGAGGGCCCGCTCGTCGGACGCAAGCTCAGGCTCGTCGGTGAGCTCGACTTCTTCGCGCGCGCGCTGC
>Ga0114972_10000786_pt1 | contig 23889 bp, 19 predicted proteins | sample M_140807_EF_Meta_FD_87354 | JGI IMG/M metagenome (GOLD analysis project Ga0114972, IMG submission 87354) | Freshwater microbial communities from Lake Montjoie, Canada to study carbon cycling - M_140807_EF_MetaG | ecosystem: Environmental > Aquatic > Freshwater > Lake | place: Lake Montjoie...
CTAAAATATCCCGAGAGCGAAATGGTGCTCTAGATGATGGTAATTGGGAACGTACTCTGGGAGGTTCGGAAAAATAGCAGGTACCAGTGACGTGATAGAGGGTGTCCTTGAACAATCTCGATTAATCGGGTCAGCTAATGAGACTGGCCGAACGTTACCTCATCGCCCGCAACACGCTGAACGATTTATTCGACTGCCTAAAGAGCCTCGGCGTAGCCATACACACACGGTCGGTGCAGGAAGTGAGGAGAAAGGCGGAATATGCCGAAAGTTCGCCGCGATATAATTGACTTTCCTCTCCTCCCTCCGCTAAACTCCTCCAACAGATGTAACCCCTCGTGTACGAAGGTTTCGAAACGATGGGCCGATAGCTCAGTCGGTAGAGCAACTGGCTTTTAACCAGTGGGTCGGCGGTTCAAGTCCGCCTCGGCTCAGTTTTTTTGGTGCGACCATCTAAGTCCACAGAGTCTAATTCCACAGCGAGAGTATCCTCTTGCAGGTCCATCTTATTTAGTGGACCATACCCATCTTGGTGATGGCCAATGACGATTTTCTGTCAAAGACACGATGAGCGTTCTGCAAATCGTTAAGTCCCTCAAGCCACTCCCACTGATTTTTTCCTTAATAGTAATCCCCTATGAAACCAGAGCATTTTCGCGCTCACCCTTGGCATGGTGTTACTCCCGGAGATAATTGTCCCGAGGTGGTCAATGCTTACATCGAAATAGTGCCGACCGACACCGTGAAATATGAGGTGGATAAGGCTTCCGGACTGCTCCGAATCGATAGACCGCAACGATATTCAAATATCTGCCCAGCTATGTACGGTTTTATTCCACAGACGTTGTGCGGCGATCAGGTAGCTCGTCTCTGCATGGAATCAACCGATCGCGATAAGATCGTCGGCGATGCGGACCCTGTTGATATCTGCGTGCTTACTGAGCGTGCGATTCATCATGGGGACATCCTAGTAAATGCCCGACCAATCGGAGGACTCCGGATGGTAGATAAGGGTGAGGCCGATGATAAATTAATCGCGGTTCTTGAGGGCGATACTGCATTCCATAATTGGCACGATATTACCGACCTCCCCACCGCTCTCCTTGACCGATTATCTCACTACTTTCTTACCTACAAACTCCCACCCGGCACTATGGTTTCGCAGTGTGAGCTCGTTGAGACCTACAATAAGGAAGAGGCTTACCACGTAATTGAAGCAAGTATGCTTGACTATCGCGCCGCCTATTGGGGCACGAAATAGTTCGGCGTGTTTTTCTCTCTGAAATTTTTCACTAAAAAGTAGCTGCTCTAAAAATACCTAACTTGGGTTTTTGGGGTAGCTTCGAGCGTTTAGCGTTACTTTTACGCCGTTATTCCATCACCATCCGGATCGCCCACTCCTTTAATCCCCTCATGCCCTGCACGCCGACCTTGTGACCCACTGAATCAACCACCATCGTAGTTGGCCAGCCAAGCTCGGTAGTAAGATATCGCGCTCCCTTCTCAGCTTCATCTATCGTCACAACGGTATCATCCGAACCGTGTGCAATAAACACATCCGGCGCCGCTCCAGAGGGAACCGGCTCGGGTGAACGAACCACAAAGCTCGCTAGAAGTGCTAGCCCTTTAAGAAGTCGGGGATTTCGTTGCAGAGCCATCCCCAACACACCACCTCCTTGAGAAAACCCGATCCCCGCGGTAATTCGAGGCTCAATGCCGAGCTGCGGTAATATTTCCACAAGAATACGATCTAGCGCAAAGGATGCTTGCCACGGATCTGCGTCAGGATCCTCGAGCAACCACCATGAAAAACCACCTATCGGATCGGGCACCGGAGCCTGAATAAAAAGACGCGCCGAACCGAGTGGAAGGGAGCGCGAAATACCGGACATAATCCGCACATTACCTGCTCTGCCATGAACAAGTATAAAGAGTGGAGAGTGGGCCGTTTCGCCAGGTTCGAACAGATAGACCGGTTCAATCATCGCCGCACACTCCCTAAACTGTTCGGACGTACTATTTTCATATTAACCAATTTGCACTTTGAGAGCCCGTTCACTTCTTCAACCCCGCGGCTCTCTGTTCGGCAAATTTTAGCCATCTCTCAACAATTCCCTCGGGCAGGTAGTTTAATTCGGCCTCGATAAAAGCCTCTCCCTTAATCTCACCAATAGCTGTTGCGTCATGCTCTTCCTTCGTCAGGGAAAAAACCGCTTCGAACTGCTTCTTCAAAAGAATATTTCCCTCAGCAGCACGGAGTGCTTCATCGCGTCTTCGCTCGAAGGCGGCGATATCCCCGATACCGTATTCCGCTATCGCCAATTCAAACAAAAGAGCTGCTTCTTGAGCTAACTCAGCAGAAGAAACTTTCTCCTCTATCAAACTCTTTGCGTATCGATATAAACCCATTCCCCGCAACAACCGAGCATGACGACGAAGATCATCGTTACCTGGAGCAACTGCCAACACCCGCTCAGACACGCATCGACTCTCTCTTGTCAAACCCACCCGAAAAAGAGTGTCGGCGAGTGTTCGCCCTATCGCAGCTAAAAGCTCATCATTATCATCACGCTGCTCGGCAACCGCGAGGGCTCGCCGATAATCATCCAAAGCATCCCGAAAAAGTTGCCGACCGCGTCGAGCATTTCCACGGGGAAAAAGGAGATTTGGGTCGTTTGGCCTCTTCAGAAGAAGCTGAGAAAAAAGCTTATCAGCCTCCTCGAAAGCCCCCGTCTGTAATAGAGCAGTTCCAAGATTTCGGGACACCGGAAGAGAATCGGGCGCAAGAAGATGGGCAGAGCGAAAAAGTTCAACCGCTTCTTCGTCGTTGCCCGCGTGAAACGCAGCTATTCCCCTCTCAACAAAAGTAGCAACAGTTATCTCCTCAGCACGAACTCCCGGAACTGTTACCGCATCGGGGGCAGGTGGAAGAGCACAGCCACTAAAAGCTCCTATGCAGAGCAAATAAAGAGGGCAAAGAGCAGCTCTAAAACGAAGGGAGAGGCTTGGCACAGCGAGTCAATTAAAAAAGAACGGTGAAAGATGTATATATATGAAAGTAGATCGAGGGCAAAGGGACTGTCGGTAACACCTTTTGCTAACTAAGTGCACCCGATGCAGTCAGAGATTTTAGAGCGAAAACTTTCGGAACACCCGACTTGGAATATGTACAATCGCCGCCATGATGAATCGCCAGAACCAAGGAAGGTACACAACCGGACTTCCTTTTCGGACCGCCTTGATAATTCCTTTTGCTATCGCCTCAGGACTCGCAAAGAGTGGACCCTGCTTAAGATGTTTCGTCATCTTCGTAGCGACAAATCCGGGACGAATATCGATGACCGTTACCCCTTTTCGCGCTAAAGCCTGCCCGAGACCTGAACAGTACGCACTTAATCCCGCTTTTGCACTTCCGTAGGGGTAATTGCTCGCTCGACCGCGATCTCCTGCGACCGATGTCACCGCGACAAGGGTTCCCTCTATCTTCTGATCGACCATCCGACTTGCCACACTACTCAGGAGCGCAGCAGGACTCGTAAAGTTTACCCTCACTTGCTTATCAAGCTCAAGCGCGTCGCCCTCTGTGCCACCCAACGGTGGGAGGACTCCGTAAAAAATCGCTGCCACGTCAACACCGCCGAGCTTCTCCCAAACCTCAGTAACGAGTGTTGAGATGCCACCTATATCGGCAAAATCGAATATCGCTGTCGTAACAGTGCCTCCCCGCACCCGCGCATCGGTAGCGATTCGCTCTAATGATCCCTCATTGCGGCCAATCAAAAAAAGGTGCGCGCCGCGTAGTGCGCACTCAGCTACGAACGACGCCCCGATATCCGAGGTTGCGCCGAAAACTGCCACTCGCGTTCCTTTTCCTATCTCCATCCCCTCTCCTACTGAACAGCGAGCGCACCACCGTCAAGCAGACGCACCGCATTGCGGAACGACGATTGGTAGTGGGTCATTGAAGCCCCGATCAAAAAATATCGCTCGAGTAACTCACGGCTTCCCTCGCCACCATACCGTCGCAGCGGAACCCACGAGCGCGCTTCATCAAACTGACCCTCAAGAATTTCATTCACTACCCGAAGCTGCAGAAACGGCTCTTCACTCCGGTCAAAAAACGCCATACCGTTTACCGAGCCTCGCCCTTCATCGACCTCCACGAAATTAAATTCAACCGACCTCGTGCCATCCTCGGTCCCGAGTAAAACCCGAGTTCCTTCAACCTCGCGAAGTTCAAGCCCGAGCCTTCCCTGAATCCATCCCGGGAGCAGAAGAAGCGACAGGAGCGAAGCACCCGCGCCATGAGAGAAGGTAAAGTTCACCCGTGATAAATTAAGTAACCGTTCGCTGAGGTCAGCGCGATCAAAAGCTTGCCGGATAACCTCTCGCCACGGGTTTAACCACATCCAGGCGCAATCAATTACTCTCTCCTTGCGGTACCAAAATCGCGGGACGGTTTGGGCTGCCCCTGCGGTTACTCGCGTATCGATATATACCGTCTGCGCGAGAGAGCCGGTGAGCTGTTCGATCCAATCAGGGATCGCTTCCTGTAAAATGACCGCCTCGATGCGAGCCCCCGATAACATATGAGCGCGCAAAACACTCGGGAGCTCAGGAAGTCGATGGCGCGGAACCGTCACCTTCGCGACCTCTGAACATAAAATCACCGATGGCGAAACTCGATGGCAACGGCCACCGACATCAAGAGTAATTCCCTCCACCGAATCATCAATAGAGAGCACAAACACACGGCTCGGATTCACTAGCGTAAGAGAATCGATCCAGTTACCAAGCTCATCAGGGGGAAGATCGTGATGAAAGACCAACAGATTTGAGTGTGCAGCTCGCAAATACCCGAGCTCCTCAATCGAGCGAACCGCCCGAGTTAAGGCCGAGCCGAGTTGGCCCATCTCAACACACACCGAGGGAATGACGATCGACATAGCTGCACCTCCATCCGTAACAACCATTCTTTTGGGGTGCTTGTTCAGAGACACTCACCCCTTTTCTGCTTAAACAGACTCGACTCACCGCCCCAAAACCTTCCCTAAAAAAATTACAAACGACGCCAGGTGTGACCTCGCTTCCGGAGAAGCGCGGCAGCCTCAGGAGGGCCCCATGAACCAGCCTCATAATTATAAAGCTGCGGCGCACGGTCCGATCCCCACGCATCGAAGATCGGGGCCAACAAACTCCACGCTTCTTCGATCTCATCGTTTCTCGTAAACAGGGTCGCGTCCCCCTTCATGGCATCGAGCAAGAGCCGCTCATAAGCCTCGGGAGAAGCTACGCCGAACGAGTGGTCGTAGTTAAAATCCATCTCCACTCGCCGTACCCGCATCCGGGGGCCTGGAGGTTTTGAGTTCACTGAGAGCGATATCCCCTCTGAGGGCTGCACCTGAATGGAGAGTACATTCTGGGGAAGCTCATCAATTTGACGGCCTTTAAAGAGCGAAAGGGGTGCTTCCTTAAAGAACACCGAGATCTCGGTAATTCGTTTTGGCAACCGCTTCCCGACCCGCACATAAATTGGCACCCCAGACCACCGCCAGTTATCGACCTCGAGCTGAAGCGCGATAAAGGTTTCGGTCGTGCTGTTGGGTGCCACACCCGGCTCCTCAAGGTAACCTTTGACCCCATTTCCCTGAATAAAGCCCTGCGTATACTGCGCGCGGACCGTATTGAGCGCGACCTCATCGGGCTTCATTCGCTTGATAAGCCGCAAAACTTTTACCTTTTCATTGCGAATACTATCGGCATCAGAGAGGGAGATCGGCGGTTCGATGCACAACAGAGATAGCATCTGAAGCACATGATTTTGAACGATATCTCTCGTTATTCCGTTTTGATCGAAATACTCAGCACGATTCAGCACACCAATATCCTCGCACACCGCTATCTCGATATGGTCGATATAGCGCGAGTTCCAGAGCGGTTCAAAGATGCCGTTGGCGAATCGAAACACAAGGATATTCTGGACAGTCTCTTTCCCCAAATAGTGATCGATTCGATAGATCTGCTCCTCAGCAAAGCTCTCGCGGATAAGGCGATTGAGCGAGGCAGCGGACTCACAATCGTGACCGAAAGGTTTTTCGACGATAATCGCAGTTGTTCGGGTACCAACGGAGGGTTCGCAAACAAGCCCAGCGATCCGAAGATTATGGGAGATAGGACCAAAAAAATGAGGTGCTGTCGCTAAATAATAGAGATAGTTGTAGTGATGACCGCGCTCTTGGCCGAGCCCCTCAAGCAATCGGCGTAGCGCAAAAAAATCCTCCTCCTGACCAGCATCGAGCGACTGATAGTAGACCGATTGTGCAAACCGCTCCCACACCTCTCGACTGATGGTTCGGCGAGAAAATTTCTTTACTCCCTCCCAGAGGCTCTCCCGAAACTCATCGTGGGTTAATCGGCGCCGCGCGACACCAATAACGATAAATCCGGGTGGTAGATACTCATCCTGCGCAAGATTGACGAGCGCAGGCACAAGCTTCCGGTTTGTTAGATCTCCGGAGGCACCGAAAATAACAAGCGCTGTTGCAGGAGGTTTGAGCGTGCGATTTTCACCCTCAGCAAATGGATTGGTCATACGAAAACTCTCGCCAGGATTAGAGGCGACTCCTTCACGGATATCGCAAACGTCTCTTCGTTACTCCTACCCCTTCATCTTCTCAATTTTTGCAGCTATAGCCCCGAGCAGCTGCGCGTACGATTCACTAAATGCCGCTACACCTGCGACCTGAAGCTCCCCGAGAATACGTTCAAAATCAACGCCAGCTCCACTTAGCATCCCCATAACCCGAGAAGCCTCCTCAAGCCCCTCACCCCCCAATCCAGCCACCTGAACTCCCTCCAGAATCGCGTCCAGAGTTTGGGGCGGGACAGTGTTTACTGTCAAATTGCGAGCGAGTGCCTCGACATACAAGAGCTTTGAAAATGCGGGGTTTTTTGTCCCTGTGCTCGCCCAAAGAGGCCGTTGAACCCGCGCTCCTAGCCGTTCTAAAGCGGTCCACCTATCTCCGTGAAACGTCTCCAAAAACCGGTGATAGGCGAGTCGCGAGTTGGCGATCCCGACCTTCCCGAGCACCTCAACAAGCACATCGGACCGCCCCCGTGAGGAGAGATCTTTTTCAACGGCGGCATCAACCCGCGAGACAAAAAAACTTGCAACTGATGCAATACCACTAATCGATTCTCCCCGAGCCGCTCGCTGCTCAAGCGCCGAGAGGTAGGCATCCATCACCTGCCCATAAACCGAAGAGGAAAAAATCAGGGTTACATTGACGTTTATCCCCTGAGCCAAAAGACGCTCTATCGCGACTATCCCCGCAGGGGTCGCTGGAACCTTAATCATCGCATTCGGGCGAGATAGCCGCTTCCACAATCGCTCCGCAGCTGCAACGGTCCCTTCAGCGTCGTGTGCGAGCTCAGGCGAAACCTCTAGGCTCGCGTATCCATCGGCTCCCGAGGTGTTGACGTAGACTGAGTGAAGAAGATCGCACGCCGCACCGACATCCTCAACAAAGAGATCCTCACAGATCTCCTCTGCGATTGTCGCGCTGGTAGAGTCACTCTTAGAGTCACTGCCAAGATGGTGTGGCACCAGATTTCGAATGGCATCATCGTAATCAGCAGATTCGCCGATAGCTTTTTGGAAAATGGTTGGATTACTTGTTAATCCAGCAACCCCAAGCTCGATGTATCGCTTGAGTTCGCCTGAACGAAGCAGGTCACGAGAAAGATTATCGTACCAAATTGACTGGCCTACCTTATTGAGCGCTCCAATATGCGGCGATTGCGGCGATAGTCCCATTACTCTTCTCCTTCATCAAATGTGCCGACGAGGCTCGATGGATTTATTACTCGACAGAGAGACTCGCCCGCATCGTACTACAGCTCGGCATCAGGGTGCTACCGCTCAAAGCGGGGATTTTGCAGAGTAAGAAGGTATTAGCGATTCGATATGTTCGGCCGATTGGGGGGCGGTGAGTCGGAATGATAAGGTCGGCGATTATCTAGGTTTAGGAGCCGCCGATTGAGCGCCACCACCTATCAACGGACCTCGTTTCGGTGCTTTTAGGTCTATCTCTTCGCCACCCATCGGAACAAGCAGCTCTCCCTCGGGAGAGATTATCTGAGCCAACGGAGCAGAAGCTCCCTCAACGACCGTGGTACCATCGGCAGTTTCAATAATCCAGGCGGGGGAGTGGGTAACGGGGTACTGCTCCGGAACCTCACTAGTAAGTTGAAAGCCCGATGAAACCCAATCAAAGCCAGCCATCAGCTCGCGATCCTTTGCGATTGGCTCAAAGGCTTTTTGCATAGTGCCCGCAAGCTCAAATGGATCGCCAAAGAAAAATAGCTCCTTCATCGGGATCTGTCTCTCCTTTAGCGCCCGCCCCGCTTCGGCAACCAGAAGCAAAGCCTCCGAGATCGACCGCCCCGCAACGACACCTGTCACCGATGTGACCCGCTGATTCGTACCCCGCACTAACGGTTCAGGGGTTGATATTGGCGTTGGGGTGGGTGTGTTCTCGGGCCCAAAAAAACTATCTTCCATAGTCTCCCCCCCTTCCTCCTTCTTCCGAAGAGGTGGTCGAGTCGGTATCAGAGGCGGCGGCGGAGTCGGCGTTTCCTGCTCAGAACCCAGCTGCTGCCTACTAACAAAATCCCGCGGAAAAAACCCGCCTGAGCGAGAGTCTTGGGCGACGGCGAACGAAGGGAGGAGAAGGGCTAGGATTGCGAGCGCAGGGAAGATGCAGCTGGTTTGATAGAGCTGGTTAAGTTGCTTTGGCGATGGTAAACGCAGGAAATAGCTCATGGTGTTCTGGTTGAGTTTTTTACTTCAGGGTTGAAGGCGCTTTGTCTATTTATCTTGCCGCGCGGACACGACCCATACATGTTCCAACTCGGCGGACAACCAGAATATCGCTTCCAATGAGTAATCATTATCGGTTCAGCAGGTTGTTCTAGCTTATTTGCATCCCCAAACTCCTCGTACGGCTTCTCAATATCGGTACACCGAAAACTGCTTCCAGTTAAGCCATCCCCCCTTAGATACTGTGCTTTGTCGTCTTTCAGGTCGTATATATCAGACCATAACCCTTTTTCTCGCGTTGAACGCATAAGCTTTGCCATCTTGATCATCGAGACCCAAGCCGCCATCGGTTCCGACGAAACATTTAGATGAAAGTCAAAGGGGAACCATTTGATATTTCCAAACCGAAGACATGGGTGTTTGTCCGGTTCAACATCTCCAGAACCTGCGTTAATCAACCCCGGTACCATCCCGACGGTTGGACCATCCTCCCTATCGTGCTTCTTCCACTCATCCATGATAAACCGCACACACGCTCTCGGATCGGCGAGATGACGCGACCACATCTCGGCCAACGCTTTTACTTTCGAAATGAACGCCGAACGACCGGGCGACCGAGCGAAGGGTGAAAGTCGAGGTCCCTCGGTAAAGTCGGGTAGGGGCATTGCGTCAAACCCATCCGCGATATGGCTTTTAACCGCACCGAAAAGAGTGAGAGGCTCAAACGCGTGAGACAGGGGCGGGAATCTCAATGGAGACGGATACGCGTGGACACTCGTTTGAGTAGTTCCATCACCCTGAAGACCACCACCTCGGGCCTTATTGTCGTCAGGGTTCGGCACTTTTTGGAATGCAACATTGACGAGACTTTTTATAAAGTTAAGGGCAACGGATGGCTTCGGCACCTTAAAGCCTTGCCTTAGCAAGGAGAGGACTACAGTACTAAAATCGAGCTTAACGAGCAAAGCGACCGCTGGTTCAAGAGTTATTTTTTGAAAAAGCTTCATAGCAGGACTCGGCCAATAATCGCTCTGAAAAGGCTGTCTGGTAATTTCGTACCGAGTCATCGGCCAACGATATTCGTAGGCCGGGAAAAAACACAACCCTAACTGCCCGCAACAACAACCGGGCAAGGGCTTCCAATCGAAACACTGCCTAGGCAAAAAATTTCCTGCCTCTTTTATGGTGTCCGAGAGAACGTTACCAACTGCCGCGCCCGGGTTAGCTTGGCCCATGAAGTTCGGTGGCAAATCACCCAATGTGATTTCACCCAACTTTTCCGCGTCACTAATTGCTTCCTCCCCCCTTCCTTTAGCCTTCTCTTCGGCTTTCCTCAAATCCGCCGGATTCGGCACCCCCCAACATTCTATTGCCACCAGCTGACTACCGAATATCCCGACGAGAAAAACAACTAACAGCCAACTTCGCACATTTTTTTTATTTTTGGACCACTGCATAACCGCTCGCCGCCAAAGGGGTCCTTTTCGGGATATCTCACCGTTCTCACTGCTTTGACCCACACAATCCATTAACGACCTCCCCCGATGATCAAAAAGCCGTGCCCCTTTCGCCATGACACTCTCGCCGCCCTTATTTTTTGCCGTCCTCTTCAATAATATCTTCATACCGTTTCAGCGCAGCCTCTCCCTCAAACCGGTAAATCGCCTGCGTCGTTGTACGAACTCGATAAGGTACACAAGATACCCCAAGCGCATCGCTAAACCCTCGCAGCGATGCGCTCGACTTTTCGTTCAAAACATAAATCATCGCCGACTCCCCAAACCGGCTCTCAGCATCGAGCGGCGGATCTTCACCGAGAAAAAGAAGATCCTCGATAATTACCTCGTACGGCAGCTGTTCACTTAAGCCCAGTTCTAGCTTCTCCTCGTGCGCAGAACCACACTTAGGAAGAGGAACTGGATGTTCTAGCTTTTCTAGATCCTTTTTTGATGCCTCGAGGAGAGCTTCAAAGCTCTTTCCCCCTTCGCGATTCACCATCTCTGATAGGCGAGCTTGTAAGTCCTGAGCGGGGCGCGAAGCCGAGAACGGCAATCCGCTCGAGAAACGAACGTGCCGAATAAGTGGAATGGTTTTCTTCTGTTCTTGGTTCTGATCCTCGCGAATCGTTGACGGTGTATTTAAGGTCGGCTTTGGCGTTACTTTGCCGAGACCATCCAGCGGTTCGGCCACCGCATCCGAAAGCTGACCGACCCCCAGAAGAGAAACAAAACAAACCGCTCTTCCCCAACGAAAGCGCCCTATCCCCTTTTTAGTTTTCCCCTTATCTTCCTTCACAATGCGCCGCCAACCCCTTTTCACCTGTTTATCCTCGGCCATCTATTAAGAAATCTTTTAACAAAAACTTGCCTCTAAACGAATAACCCTCTTAGGCTACAGCCGAAGCGGTATCGTGTCGAGGTAGCTCGATTCAGGGACTGACCAACGACTCCTGACTGTTTTTAGGGTTATGGAGTTTCTGAGGCGATCCTTTGCTCAAAAAAAAAGCCCTTCAAAAATCACCTAATACCCTTCGGCCAGCATAAAGTTCTGGTAGGTTCCGATTTAGATAGGTCGGAGACCACAAAAAGTGTGTCAAGAGCACCAAATATTTATCACCAATGCCGACAGGCGATACCTTTTTTGAATTCATATGGATCATTTTCTATCACATTCAGTTTCTGATGGGCCAAACCAACTGGAAGAAACACTTCAGCCCGAATTCTCAGGTTTAAAGCTCCCTGAAAGAATCGGACTTGCGCTTGAGGCCACCAGACTACTTTTACCTGCTTTGGCGGAGCACATCAGCCAGGTTAACGGATGGCAAGAAAATCATGAATCGAAATTGGAATCGAAGTGGACACACTACCAAATACAAGATCAGCTTTTAAGGCTTGAAAAACAACTATGGCCTCTAACTAATAAAGTGTTTCAGAGAGAATCATCACAATCAACACCCACTGGAGATAGTACTCTCAACCAAACGAGTTATTCTTTCGATGACCTAAAAATACGGGTCAACGCCGTGCGCGATGCGGTTATTGAATATTTCGCAGCGAACTCGCCATTATCGGACTGTTTTCACGGGGATAGCGCGCAATCTGAAAAAAAATATATAGATTCCCTTTTTGAGAAGGTTTTGGAAGAACTTCCTAGTTCTAATAACAGGGGCTCTGGCTCAACAATCACGAGTCTTGACTCCGAAGCCTATATTGATGCCAGATCCGCAACAGCTCTTGTAGAGCACAGTCTCTACGGAAGGTGGGCGAGAATATTAACCGATGATGCTTCGGAGCTCTTGTCAAAGCAAATCCCTGTCTACGGTCCACCCTCACCTCTAGAAAAGCTGAAAAAGATCGCACATCAGCTGATTGACGGTGGGCATGATTCCTAATTTTGCTTAAAAGCACCTTGTTCTGAGTCCCCTTATGTAACTTTCTCTGAGTGCTAGAGAAATTTAGGTCAGGAACCGATCTCTGAGCTAGAGAATTCAAAGGCTTGGACAGATCTTCAGATCTTGGCTGTCAAAGATGGTAGAAAAATTTTAATATCCGGCACTACTACCCCCCAATAGCACCCTATTCATAGGTAACCCTCAAAAAAATCTGTCTCATAACCCTCGGTGAACCTTCAAACAAAACCGAGGGTTCAATACCGGGTCGATAAGCGAGCGGCAAGTTAAAGCGTAATGAGGCCAAACGATGAAAAGCGCAGCACTCTCAAACACCAGCAAGCGCATCCTTTGTTGTCTGCTCGGTTCCTTTTGCTTCTTTGCGACTACCCTCTGTCATGCAGTACCCACACCACCGACTATACCGTCGTTTCGAGCGATGGAGCGGGTTAGTCGCTCTATACAGAAACCAGCGGTGGATGCGATCATCGACCTGCACGAAGATATTGCTACCGACGTGAATCAGGCGCTCGAAGATCTAAAGGAAACAGAGTTAAGCGCGCGAGGATTGGCTTATCAGGCTAACATACGCCCAAATTTCATCCCCATGCTCACTGATTTTACTGAGAGCCCGTTCGGGAAAGCATACCTTGAGGCGAGAGCCGAACGGATTCGACTTACGACCGAACGATTTACCATAAATGGTATAGAGATAAATGATAGGCCAATTGAACTCCCCTCTTTTCCAGATCCCCGCGAACTGACCGCTTCCCAACTGGAGGTTTTCAACTCACTTCATCAGCAATTTTTCACGGGTCTTGATTCTTTGCTAAGCGCCCCTGATGGAGTCTTTTCGGAGGCCTCAGTTCAGGGTCTTACGCAATTTGCTCTCAACAATTCCAATAGCTTAAAAGAGTCCGAAAATCTGCTTTTACAGATCAATACTCAGATAAAACAGGTGGAGGGAGTTATCCGGATATTGGGCGGAGTTAGCGGAGTTGGCCAGGGTCTCCTGCAGAGTTTAGCTGGCCTAAAAAATATAGATATCGAAAACATCGGACAACTCACTTCGGTGCTTGAGAGTCTAGGAGCACTTCGAGGAGGGCTATCTCAGCTTGTTGGTGGAGATGTAGGACAGATTCTCTCTCAATTAGGAAATTTCGAAGGGTCGCTCAACTCTTTGATGTCAACACTTACCGGAGGAGGACTTGCTAACATCCTCGGACTGACTCAAGGGATCAATAATCTTCTTGGGCCGCTTCAATCGCAGCTCGGTTCACTTACAGGACAGCTTCAGGGACTGTTGAATACACAGTCGTTATTGAACCTAGTAAATATCCCATTTCTATCGGCAGCACAGGGAATACTCTCGCCAGTATTAAATGGCCTTAGTTTGGCAAATATACCGGGATTAGCGAACCAAATTCTTGGAAAGCTAGGAATCGGCAGCTTAGGGCTCGTTCAACTGATTCAGCAGCTCTTCTCGGCCTCAGGTGCCGAGGCATTCATCACAGCCCAATTCGGTTCAATTCTCGGCTCCTTCGAGCCCATATTAGGCATCATGAACTCATCTCTTCTCGGTATGATAGATTCAGCTCTTGCAGAGACTCCTCTTGATATTGGAAATCAGCTCGGAAATATTCTAGAGGGTGGCTTTGGAAATATTCTTAACCCCGAGAACGCGCTACTTCAATTAGTTTGGAGCGGAGAGAGTCTATTTACGCAGACCGTGCAGGGCGGACTGCAACAGCTTCTCAATAAGATAAATCTCCCCCTTTCGGTTAATGGATTTTCGGTTGCAGCTCTTAAGGAGAGCTCGCCGATGACGATAACTCCCCAAGCAGCCGCTTTATTGACCGCGGCATCGGTCTCCGGAAGACCGGTGCCAAAGCTTGTTTTTGGGAGTCAAAAAAATAAAGCTACGAGCAAAAACTTCTGCTCTTCTCTGATCAGCGCGAAAAAGAAATCAGCGTGCCTAAACAAAGCAAATAAGGACTGGGTCAGATATCAGGCAAAGCTAAGGACCCTTTCTAATCTGACCGCAAGTCGTCTTAAATCGAAGAAGGTGATTGAACAGATTGAGAGAAAAGCGTTCGGGAAAAAGCTCTCTTTGATTATCGATGAGGCAAAAAAGAAAGCTGCGGCAGTGACTCTTCCGCCGAAGAGCTAAAGGAGGGCTAAACGGATTAGGATTACAGAAGGGGGGCTTTAGATAGCCTCTCTGCAAAGTCCCCTTTGCGCCTTTCCTCTGCTTAGTCCCTCTGCACCGTACCTCTACACCAGCTCCCGCAGCATTACTTCCTCTCTTTGGTCTACGCCCCCAACAGCTCTCGGGCCGACTCGCGAGCTGCTGCGGTTATCTCTGCTCCGGCAAGCATTCGCGCAATTTCCGTAACTCGCTCTTCGCGCGAGAGGGTCCTTACAACCGAGCGGGTGCGATCTTCCTCAATCTTGGTGACTAGAAGATGTGTGTCGGCGAGTGAGGCGACCTGTGGAAGATGGGTGATGCACAAAACCTGAGAATCCTGTGCAAGCGCCTTTAGTTTGAGACCCACTGCCCGCGCGACACTTCCGGAGATTCCGGTATCAACTTCATCGAACACAAGCACATTCACCCCGGAGCGATCTCGAAGCACTTTTTTGCAAACCAATAAAATCCGCGATAGCTCACCACCCGACGCTATTTGTCGCAAAGGGCGAAGCGCTTCACCCCGATTACTCGCGAGTAAGAACTCCCCTCGCTCACTACCGCTCGCCGCAAGCTCGGCAAGGTGACTCAGCTCGACGACCAGCCGCGCCCCCTTCATATTTACCTCAACAAGCTCCTGCTCAATACGTGAGGCCAACTCTTTTCCTGCTTCGTTACGCCGCGCAGAAAGCTGCTGAGCGAGTCGCTGCGACTCTGCATGACTGTGCCGAAGCTTCTCCTGAAGAAGCTCAATACGAGATTCATCCTCAAGGCTCAACAGCTCCTCATTTGCCTCCTTTAGGAGCGCAACCAAGCCACCATCGTTTGTTCGATATTTACGCTCAAGTCGAGCAACCTCAGCGAGCTGCTCACGAAGCTGTTCGAGCTGTTGTTGATCCACCTCGAGCGATCCGGCGTACGAATCGATATCCCGCACCCCCTCGCGAATAAGCACCTGACACGAGGAGAGCTGCTCAATTATTGGCGCAAGCATGGGATCGAGACGGCCGAGCTCGGAAAGCTGATGAATCGCCGAGCGAAGTGAGTTGAGTGCTCCCTGATCATCCGTAAGCGCCTCGCCTGCAGCCTGAACCCCCGCTAGGAGCCGCTCCGCATTCGCGAGCCGAACGACACGTTCCTCGAGCGACTGCCTAATTCCCTCGGTCAATTCAACCGCAGAGAGCTCCTTAATCGTGAGCAGAAGGTCTTCTCGCCGAGCCCGCAACCGCCGCTGATCCTCCTCCCGCGATTGTACCCGCTCAAGAAGCGCACGATATTCACCGAACGCTCGACCATATTCGCTCACCAGATCCTCATTGCCCGCAAAGCTATCAAGAAGTGCGAGGTGGTATCCGGGATCAAGCAGCCGCACATGGTGCGATTGCCCGCAGATATTTACAAGCCGAGAGACGATCTCTTCGAGAAGCGCAACAGTGCCGATGCGGCCATTTATATACACCCGACCCCGACCCGAGGCAGAAACACTCCGCACAATTGAGAGCTCATCCCCTCGCGCACAATCAGGTAGCTCAGCGACCGTACGCTCGTGCACCCGAGTCAGGTCAAAGAGCGCCTCAACCTCGAGAGAATCGGCACCGTGTCGCACCGCATGCGGCCTCGGCCGCCCACCTAAAATCAGCTCTAGAGCACTGAGAATAATCGATTTACCCGCTCCTGTTTCCCCGGATAGGACATTAAGACCGGGACCAAAGTGAACAGATTGTTCCTCAATGATCGCAAAATTGGCGATTTTTAGCTCTACCAGCATTAATGCAATGCCCTCCTCGCAGGAGATAGCCAAGATAATCCGAGAAACGCCAATTGCACGGGCCCCTGAGCAGTCGTTTCCGACGGGCTTCCTCACTCATGACGCTCGGGCAAACGACCGTTTGACGCGCGAAGCGAACTTTTTAGACAAGAGGCACCTTGGCGCTTTTGCTCAATCGATAGCTCATCACCCTGAAAGAGTGTGTCACCTTGACCATCATCGAGCAACAAGAACAAACGAACCAATATCTCCTTCGCACGACGGTCTTTTCCTTTACCGGCAGAGACTAGTGACTCAACTACTGAGTCCATCGCAACGCTCGGATTTTTCGACCTCGCCGCTTCACTAAGCACTATATTTGGATACCGCTCAAGAGCTCCCCTAACCTCTGCTAGCAGAAACGGCACCGCTATCGGAGGAGCGGTTTCATCGGCAAGGATTCCAAACACCGATTTCATAGCAACGGCGCATCCTTTGGGCTGAATCGATAGGATGTTGACCATCTCGCAATAGAGCGTAGGAGATCCTTGACCGGAGGAGAAAACGCGATCGCTAACGTACTCCAGCTGGTTCTCTCCAAGCAAACTCAGCGAACGATCGCTTTTCACTCGGGTGAGATAGCGCATTATTTTGAGAAGAGCTCTGGCAAAATCGGAGGGCTCGCCCTGCATTAGCGTAGTATCTACCGCTTTGTTGATTGCACCCTGACCAATCGGCAAATGGACATAGGACGGGGAAGGTATTAATTCAGAATGACAATCATCCGAGCCGAGCCAAGCCTCAACTGGAGGCACCTCGATAAAAGCCGTAATCGCAAAGGAGGCCAGTTTGTTCTCGCCGAGAAGTTCAAGAACCGGCAGGATGATTGAGCGTTGCTCTTCATAGGTAAGAGGGCTTTCAAGAGTTCTTTTGAGAATCTCCGTCATGATTAGCCCATGATCTTTAACAACGAGCGCCTCAAGCGTTGATTTAACACCAACACGTAAAGGCTCAAGAGCCGCCTCATATCCGCGGCTATCTCTATCAAAGAGCCCCTCGACCCGCTGCAACAACTTCACTGAATCATGGAACCGCAATGCACATAGAGCAATGCCATCGGATTCAGCCAACCCCGGCCCGAACTGCTCACAATCAGTCACGAGCGAATCAGAGACCGACGAAAGAAGCTCTTTCTGAAGCTCGGGACTCACGGCTCCAACGATGCGGGCAATTCCCGATCTGTTATTAGGCATCGGCGATGCCGCAAATATCTTGTGAACGAGTGTTTCGCCTTGCGGATGATGATCAAGTACTGCCCGAAGCGCATCAACTGATCCAGGCAGATCGTGAAAATGTTCCCCACTTACTCTCCGGAGAACAACTATCAGAACCTGCTCTAGAAAGCTCTCGCGCATCTCAACCGCATCATCTGCATGAAGCAGTCGATTAACGAGCTCCTTATTTTTATCAACCGACCAATCAACAAGATCATCCTTCTTAAAAAGCGCTAGCAGCTCTCGCTCATCACCACCAACAGGCTCCATACCAGTTCGATTAAGAGCAATTCGGATACAGGAATTAAACACCTGAACCAGATCTTTCCAGTCAAAATCCGAGCCAAAGGAGGCTGGTACCGATTCTGCTGTTAGATATTTCGGCTCTCGGCCTACCTGGAGTGGCTCATCGTTATCATATCGACCTTTGTTAGACTCCTCGAGATACATGGTCTTTCACTTTCCTAAAATTACTCCGAATAATAATTCGTCTAAATAAATCGCGGTTGTGGATTACTGGGATATCTAATGCAACCAGAGCCCCCTAGCACGATCCGACCCGGTATGCGACGATCCTCTTACGATTACCGTCGAAGGTTAGACTCGAACGGAATCGTACACGGTTATAGGTTTGGGCGATAGCGAACTGCTCAAATCTTAGGGGGCGAAATATCTGTTAATTGGAGCTGCCCACGCCCGAGCCGCGCGGTCCTACTCTCGAGACACCCGCCGCAAAAAATTTAGGTAGTCGAAGTAAGCTAAGATTCCCACCACCCACCGAAAGGAGGCCCTCTCATGCCACGTATTCACCCTGTTCCTGACCATGATGCTAGAGGTCGTTCCCGCGAGTTAATCGAATCACTAAAAACAAAGCTCGGAACCTGCCCAAATATCTACCGAACCCTTGCACACTCACCCGCTGCACTCGAGGGGGTTCTCCACCTCACTCAATCGCTCACCGGCACCAGTATATCGGGCCAGGATCGCGAACGAATCGCCCTTTTAAGCGCACAGCTTAATCGATGCGGCTATTGCCTTTCCGCACACACCCTTATCGGCGGTATGAGCGGGCTCTCTGGACAGGAGATCGAAGCCGCACGAAAAGGGGAATCGACCGATCCGAAGAGTCAGGCGATGCTCTCACTCGCGCAATCAATTATCGCAACTCAGGGCAATGTTCCTGATGATGCGCTCGTGGCGGCCCGGACCGCTAATTTAAGCGAGGCCGAGATCGTCGAAACGGTTGTCGTAGTCGCGATGAATATCTTAACAAATTTTTTCAACCACGTTGCTGATACTGAGATTGACTTTCCTCAGGTGATCGTATGAGGCATCTTTTATTTCAACTTTTTCTTTTTTGCGGAGTCATGATGGGATTACTCGGTAGCTTATTTGGTCAACAAGAAGCAAAGGCTGAGGGTGGGTCTGCGTACGATTTTTCCTTTGTCGAATTAATGGGAGGAAAACCGCTTCCTATTTCACAATTTTCGGGCAAGGTACTTTTAATCGTGAATACTGCGTCAAGGTGCGGGTTCACCAGCCAATACGAAGGTCTTGAAAAACTTTACACAACCTATCACGATCGTGGGCTCGTAGTTATTGCGGTGCCAAGTAATGATTTTGGTCATCAGGAACCGGGCTCCTCTGAAGAAATAGCTTCGTTCTGTAAATTAAACTACGGCGTTACCTTTCCGGTGACCGCAAAAGAGGTAGTTTCAGGCAGCGAAGCGCACCCCTTTTATCTATGGGCCCGCGAAACGCTCGGTTTTGGAACCGCTCCTAAGTGGAATTTTCACAAATACCTGATCGATCGCAACGGTAAACTGGTCGATTATTTTCACTCAACTACCGCACCATCATCGAGCCGTCTCGTTGAGGCGATAGAAAAGCTGCTCGACCAACCAGCAGCCAGTCAACCCTCTTCGTAACCGTTTAAGAGCTCAGTGCCACATAGTAAAGCACACAGGATACCGCGCCGCCTCTAAGGATAAGATGTCATCACCGATGCAGGAACTATTTCTCGCCCACAGCGGGGCGCGCTATCCGATAATCGCGGGTGCGATGTACCAGATCTCAAGCCCCACCCTAGTTGCTCAATGTGCAAGAGCAGGTATTCTGGGCGAGATTCAACCAGTCAGCTTTACCGTGACTCACCGAACCCCGCTCCCTGAGGCATTTTCTCAGATGCAGGAGCTGGCAACCGGCCCTTACGGAATCAATGTGCTAATTGAGGGCACCCCTGAACATCGCCAACAGGTACTTACCTGGCTCGGTGTCGCACTCGATCATGGAGTGCGGTTCGTAACAACAGCACTCGGCAAACCAACTGTAGTCGTCGAAAAAACTCACGCGGCAGGGGGTGTCGTCTATCATAAGGTGACAAATCGCGCTCACGCTCAGATTGCGATTGATGCGGGAGTTGATGGCCTAATCGCGGTAAACAACCGAGCAGGTGGCCATGCAGGACCGAACTCGATGGAGGAGCTGTGGAGTGAACTCTCAGCTTTTGGTGTTCCCGTTATATGCGCAGGGGGCATCGGCTCAGAGGCGCACTTTTGCGATGCACTCAAGCTCGGCTACGCAGGAGTGTTAATGGGGACCCGCTTTATCGCGACAACCGAAGCAACAGCACCTCAACGCTATAAAGAGGCAATAGTCACGGCATCCGAGGCTGATATCATCGCAACCCCAAAGGTACAGATCGGCGTCCCACTTGCGGTGATTCGCACCCCCGGAATCGCCCGCCTCGGCGATAAATTCACCCTCCCCGAACAATTCATGCTCCGAACCCCAAATCGAAAGCGGTGGCTCCGTCGCTGTTATTCGCTGATATCCGGCCAGCCATGGGAAAAGATAAAGAAGGGCCAATTTTCAGAGGAAGCACTCTGGTCAGCGGGTAAAAGCGTTGGTGGCATTCAGGAGATAGAGAGCGTCGCCTCGATCGTGGCGCGATTTATCGCTCGCGCCGAGGCGGAAAAGCTCTTATGAGCCCACAACTGTGAGCCCACAAGAATAATCGCTATAAAACTCCTCGAAGCCATCGCTGAATCACCGACGATTGCATGTTGGTGAAGGTCGTCACATCCCCTGCAACACACCCCTGCACACTCCCTTCGGAAACCACTCCAGCGATCGCAAGACGCCCCTCTGCATCTCGAACGAGTAACGGCCCTCCGGAATCCCCGTTACACACATTGACTCCGCCCCCTGAAAAGAGCACAAAAAGATGGTTCTCCGTAAACTCCGACACAGTCATCGTACCCGCCTCAAGGGAAAAGAAATCAGCAGTTTCACCCTGAGTATCGTTCTGTTCGCGAATGCCATACCCATAGACAAAACCTTCCTCACCCACCGAGGGGATTCGAGAATTAAGAATCGGCGTTACGGGCAAATTCGTCGACCGATTCAGAAAGATGAGAGCCGCATCGTTAAAGGAGCGCCCTACCTGTGGGTCAAAACGATATCCTGGTGCAACTGAAACGGAGCGACCAGCAAAATACGACGCCGAACCAGGCTCGCCGATAAGAACGCCCTGATCGACGACGGGAAATCCCTCTAATTGTGAGATAATGCAGTGGGCGGCGGTTAAAACCACATTCGGCGCAACCATCGTACCCGTACAGACCGGCACAATCCGCTCACTGCCGAATACAGAAACAACCGCACCAATACGCACGACAGTCGAACTCGCGATACCATCGCAGCTCTGACCGTTTATTATTTTGGCTCCTAACCCAATTCCACCACATGCATTCGCAGTCTGTTCATCATCGCCGCCACCACCTCCGCAGCCAAGCAAAAAGGTAAGCGCTCCTGCGAGCATACAACGTACAAGAAAGTGTGATTGAAACCTCTTTATCATCGACATTCTCCTTAAACTTACCACAGTAGTCGGGCATAGCATCTTGCGACCAATGCTCGCTGCTCGCAATGTAGCTTAGGCTACTTCATGGACAGTATATTTTTACTAATTAGCTCTACTTTTTGCAGATTCATTGACACCTTCTTTGAGCTTCCGCCCTTATGTTACCCTTTAGCAGGAATAGGGTAAACAAGGTACTCTGATGTCTTTCTAGGGCTCGCATGAAAAATATCTACTCACCACATTCTGGGCCTCCTCTCCTATACGGTTCGTGGATCGAGGGTTCCCTCATAAACTCTGCAGGACCAAAAACAACAATCTACAATCCATTCGACCGAACTCCCATTGGACAGGTTCCCGAGCTCAATGATGAGCTTGTCAACGAAGCGATCTCCCAAGCTCACCTCTGCTTTACGGAGTGGAAAAAAAGTACCGGACACTCGCGAGCAAAGCTATTGCGAGCCATCGCGGCTGCGCTTCGATTGGAGGAGGATCTTCTCGCTCAAACCATAACTCTTGAGCAAGGCAAACCACTCATCGAGGCTCGTGCTGAGGTTGCCTATAGTGCTGCATACCTTGATTGGTTTGCGGGCGAAGCTGAGCGCATTCGTGGAGAAATACTCGATGGACCTGATTCAACTGGATCAATTCAAATTAGATTTGAACCAGTCGGAGTCGCCGCTCTCATCACACCTTGGAATTTCCCTCTTGCGATGATCACCCGAAAAGCAGCTGCGGCGTGGGCTGCTGGATGCTCCGTTGTGTGCAAGCCAGCACCCGAAACCCCCTTTACTGCCCTCCGTTTTGCCGCGATTGCAACAGCTTCCGGTTTGCCCGCCGGCGCCCTTCAGATAATCACCGGGGACGCGCCGCGGATCGGAGATCTTCTTCTTTCATCCCCACTCGTGCGAAAGTTGAGCTTTACCGGCTCGACTGCGATCGGAAAACTTTTGATGGCGAAAGCGGCCCAGCGGATGATCCGCCCCACTCTCGAACTTGGCGGCAATGCCCCTTTTATCGTCTGGGATGACGCAGATCTCGAACAGGCAGCGCGCGACGGGGCAGCTGCAAAATTTCGCAATAGTGGTCAGACCTGTATCAGTGTCAATCGGTTCTTCGTTCACCGTTCAGTTGTGGAACCATTCGTAAAGCTTCTTTCAGAACAAGCAGAAAAACTTCGTCCTGGAAACGGTTTTGATCCTGAAACCACCCTCGGGCCTCTTACCCAACCAAATCGTCACAATATCCTAAACAACCTCGTAAATGACGCCCTCAGCTCCGGTGCCACATGCTCATTCGGCACCCTTACCGATCCCGCGCAATCGATCATGCCACCCATAATCCTTACCGACATTACCGATACGATGCGCATAACCAAAGAGGAGCTTTTTGGTCCCGTATGCTCAATTCTAGTTTTCGATGAGGACGAAGAGGTAATAACCCGCGCAAACGCCAGCCCTGCTGGACTCATAGCATACGTCTATACCAGCTCCGCCAAACGACTCGAGTGGGCATCCCAAAATCTCGAGGCCGGTATGATAGGGCTCAATCAAACCCGCCTCTCTCTCGTACACGCTCCTTTTGGCGGAATCAAAGAATCCGGCATCGGCCGCGAAGGACATTCGATGGGAATGAGAGAATATCAGAATGTGAAGTATTGCTCTGGATGATTCATCGGCACAGTTAGTTGAGGTTATGCCAGGCTCTTCACATTCCAATTTTGAATCGTTAACGATTATAAATTGGTAGCCATCACCAGTTTGCGATCGCACCAGATCCGGTGCTATAACGGCTCGTATAAGGCGAAGATTGAAGACTTTCATCTCTCTTTGCAAAGGCCATTTTTTAGGCCATTTCGAACGATTCAGCTTCGGAATTTGGACAATCTCTCGGCTCTCTCTAAACGGTTGTTGAAGGTTGTCCAAATTCCGGTGCTGTCATAGGTATTCAATGTTAAGGGAGCAAATCAATGAGTGATATCCTTCGTAAAATTGAGACAGCCGTTGGTGATGAGATAACCCCCCTTCTCTCACATCAGTGTAAAACAATACCAAAAGCAAACCTTGCTCTCCCAGGTGGCGATATTATTGATCGAGTTTGGTCTCGATCGGACCGCAGCCCACGCGTTTTAATGTCTCTACAATCGCTCCTCAATACAGGACGACTAGCTGGCACAGGTTATCTTTCGATTCTTCCTGTCGATCAGGGAATCGAGCACTCGGCGGGCGCTTCCTTTGCGAAAAATCCAGCCTATTTCGATCCTGAAAATATCGTCCGTCTTGCGATTGAGGGTGGCTGCAACGGATGTGCGACGACATACGGAGCGCTCGGTATTGTTGCTCGCGCCTACGCCCATAAGATTCCACTGATACTTAAGATCAACCACAACGAGCTTCTCACCTATCCGAACAAGTTTGATCAGGTGATGTTCGCGCGGGTTAAAGAGGCGTGGCAGATGGGGTGCGCTGCTATCGGTGCGACCGTTTATTTCGGCTCGCCTGAATCGACTCGACAAATCCAGGAAGTCTCAGCCGCCTTTGCTGCAGCTCACGAACTCGGCATGGCGACGATCCTTTGGTGCTACGTCCGAAATAACGGCTTTAAGGTAG
>Ga0114972_10000789_pt1 | contig 23872 bp, 22 predicted proteins | sample M_140807_EF_Meta_FD_87354 | JGI IMG/M metagenome (GOLD analysis project Ga0114972, IMG submission 87354) | Freshwater microbial communities from Lake Montjoie, Canada to study carbon cycling - M_140807_EF_MetaG | ecosystem: Environmental > Aquatic > Freshwater > Lake | place: Lake Montjoie...
CGCGGTGCTCAGCACCGGGCTGTCCAGCATCAGCATGTCGCATTGCTCGGGGTTCTCGTCGAGAATATTGCCCAGATTGCCCAGGCGGGTGCGCAGCGTCATCACCCGCGTCTCGCGCAGGCTGTCGATGGGTGGGTTGGTGACCTGGCTGAACATCTGCCGGAAATAATGGTGCAGGCCACGGTAATGCTGGCTCAGCACGGCAATTGGCGTGTCATCGCCCATGCTGCCCACCGCCTCGGCGCTATCCTCCACCATCGGGTGCAGAATGGTCTCCAACTCCTCCATCGTGGTGCCGATGGCGAGTTGCCGTCGCCGCAGCCCCTCACCGGAATACAGCGTGGGCTCCGCCTGATCGTGCCGGACAATCTCATCAATGCGCGTGGTGCGCTCAACCCATTTGCCAAAGGGCTTGCGCGAGGACAGCTCATCCTTCAGCGCGGCATCGAGATACATCTGCCCGCTATCCAGATTGACGCCGATGCATTGGCCGGGGCCGACGCGCCCCTTGGCGGTAATATCCTGCTCGGCCAGCTTCACCATGCCGGTTTCGCTGCCCACAATCAGCAGCCCATCGGTGGTGACGGAATAGCGCATCGGGCGCAGCCCATTGCGATCCATGCCGCCGATCACCCAGGTGCCATCGGTGGCGCAGAGCGCTGCGGGCCCGTCCCAGGGCTCCATCACCGCATTGCAATAGAGGAAGAGGTCGTGATGCGCCGGCGACATGGTGGCATTATTGCCGAGCGATTCCGGCATCAGCATCGCCTTGGCCATCGCCGCATCACGCCCGCCGCGCACCAGCAATTCGAACACGTTGTCGAGGCAGGCGGTGTCGGAATTGCCGGCCTGAATGACCGGCTTCACATCGGCCATATAAGCGTCGAGCGATGGGTGGGAGAGCCGGGTCTCATGGCTCTTCATCCAGTTCACATTGCCATGCAGCGTGTTGATCTCGCCGTTATGCGCGATCATCCGGAAGGGTTGCGCCAAACGCCAGGTCGGGAAGGTATTGGTCGAATAGCGCTGGTGATAAATCGCAAAGCGCGAGACGAAGCGCGCATCCGTCAGGTCCGGATAGAACTCCGACAGATCCTCGGCCAGGAACATCCCCTTGTAGATGAGCGAGCGGCAGGAGAGCGAGCAGAGATACAGCTCAGGAATCTGCGCCGCGATGGCCTGCTTCTCGATCCGCCGGCGGATGACGTAAAGATCGCGCTCATAGGTCGCGTCATCGCGCCCCTCGGGGTCCCAGATCAGAATCTGCTCGATCTCGGGCCGCGTCGCATTGGCCTTTTCGCCGATCACCGAGGCGTTGATCGGCACCTGGCGCCAGCCATAAATGGCGTAGCCGGCGGCGAGGATTTCCGTCTCGCAAATCTGCCGGCAACGCTCCTGCGCGCCAAAATCGGTCTTGGGCAGAAAGACCATGCCCACCGCGATGCGGCCGGGCTTGAGCTTGTCGCCGCCATTGCGCACCGCCTCGGCGAAGAAATCCTGCGGGATTTCAACATGAATGCCCGCGCCATCGCCCGTCTTGCCATCGGCATCAACGGCACCGCGGTGCCACACGGCCTTCAGCGCATCAATACCGGCCTGAACGACCTGGCGCGACGCCCGGCCATTGAGAGCGGCGACGAGGCCCACGCCGCAGGCATCATGCTCGGTCGTATCAATATGCGCATCGGCCAGGGTGGCGAGGTTGGCGGTGTAGTTGGCGGCGAATTCGGCGCCGGATTCATGGGTCATCGAAGTTACTCCGCCGCCACGGCCATAGCGGCCTTGTGTTGAATGTAGAGGTGCATCTGCTCGGCAGCGTCACGCCCGTCGCGAATACCCCAGACCACCAGCGAGGCGCCGCGCACAATGTCGCCGCCGGCAAAGACGCCCTCCATCGCCGTCATCATCGTCTTGTGGTCCACCTTCAGCGTGCCCCAGCGGGAGACGGCCAACGCCTCCTCACCAAAGGCGCGGGGCAGATCCTCCGGGTCAAAGCCCAGCGCCTTGATGGCGAGATCGGCCTTCTGGATGAAGCTGGAACCGGCAATGGGCTCCACCTGCTGCCGCCCCGTGGCGTCGGGCAGGCCCAGATGCATGCGCGTGGCGCGAACCCCGGCCACCTTGCCCGCCCCTTCAAAACTCTCGGGCGCGCTGAGCCAAACGAAGCGCACGCCCTCCTCCTCGGCATTGTTCACCTCGCGCATGGAGCCGGGCATATTCGCCCGGTCACGCCGATACAGGCAGGCCACCGAGGCAGCACCCTGGCGCACCGCGGTGCGCACGCAATCCATCGCGGTATCGCCACCGCCGATCACCACGACATGCTTGCCCCGCGCATTGAGGCTGCCATCCTCAAAGGCCGGCACCCTGTCGCCCAGATTGTCGCGGTTCGACGCGGTGAGGTAATCGAGAGCGGCCACAACGCCGGAAAGCTCCGAGCCGGGGATGGCGATATCGCGCGGCTTATACACGCCGGTTGCGATGAACACGGCGTCATGCTTCTCGCGCAGCTGCGCAAGGGTGATGTCGCGGCCGATTTCCATGTTGAGATGGAACTGGATGCCACCGGCCTCATATTGCTTCCAGCGGCGAAGGACGACCTCCTTCTCCAGCTTAAAATTAGGAATGCCATAGATCATCAGCCCGCCCACGCGGTCATACCGATCATAGACATGCACCTGATAGCCCCGCACCCGCAGGCGCTCGGCCGCGGCAAGCCCGGCCGGGCCGGCGCCGATGATGGCAACGCTCTGCGCCAACTCCACCCGCGGCGTGGGCGGCTTCACCCAGCCATTCTCGAAGGCGGTCTCGACGATATGCTTCTCCACCGAGCCGATCGTGACGCTATCGAACCCCTTCTCGATGACGCAATTGCCCTCGCACAGCCGGTCCTGCGGGCAGACCCGGCCGCAGATTTCCGGAAAAGTATTGGTGGCGGAGGCGACCTCATAGGCCTCCTCCATCCGGCCTTCAGCGGTGAGCTTCAGCCAGTCAGGGATATTGTTGTTGAGCGGGCAATGCACCTGGCAGAAGGGCACGCCGCATTGGCTGCAGCGGCTAGCCTGTTCGGCGGCGCGGGCGGGCTCGAAACGCGAGTAGATCTCGTTGAAATCGGTCCGCCGGGCGGCGGCCTCGCGCTTATCCGGCGTTTGTTGCGCGAGACGAACGAATTGCAGCATTTTTTCGGCCATGGCGTGCGTTCCCAGGGGGGCGTTGTGCAGCGCCCTTAACAGGAAGTTTTCCGCACGAAAAGAGCCAAATCATCGAATAGGACACAATAGATGTCCTAATAGCGTCGCCAATCATCTCAAAAGAAATGAGCGCGGCGTCTCGAAGGAATTATAAGTCCGAAACGGACTTATGCCTTCCGCCCGCCCCCCACCTTAAACCGCGCCAGATAGCCCGGCACCACCGCCTCGATCGGCCGCGGCGTTATGCCCAGATCAGCCAGGGTCAGCGCCCCCGCCGTCACCACATTGTCCTTTTGCAAGAGCAGCAATTGATCCTGGGTGAAGGGCTTGCCGGGTAGCTTCTCGGCCAGCCGCGCCTGGAACTGCGCGAGCCCCATCGGCACCTCGAACAGCCAACGCTTGCGGCCGGTCACCACCAGAATATAGCGCAGAATATCCCGAAAACTCAGCGCCTGCGGGCCTCCGAGCTCGAAAATCTTGCCCGCCACGCCATCCTGCGTCGCGGCGGCCAGCACCGCCTCGGCCACATCGCCAACCCAGACCGGCTGGAAGCGCGTATCACCGCATAGCACCGGCATCACCGGCAAAAGCCGCGCCATACCCGCGAACATGTTGAAGAACTTGTCCTCGGCGCCAAAAATAATGCTCGGCCGCAGCACGGTCGCATCGGGGAAGGCCGCGAAAACCGCCGCCTCGCCCTCGCCCTTGCTCTTGGCGTAAAGGCTGGCACTGCAAGGGTCGGCGCCAATGGCGGAGATATGCACCATCCGCTCGACCCCCGCCGCGCGCGCCAGCCGGGCCACCCGCCCTGCCCCCTCGGCCTGGATGGCATGGAAGCCGCCGGGCCGCTTCTCGGCCAGAATGCCCACCAGATTGATCACCAGCGAGGCGCCCTCCACCGCACGGGCGGCACCGGCCTCATCGGTCACATCGGCGCGCAGCGCCACGATCTGACCAACCCGGCCGGAGGTCTGCACCACCCGCGCCCCTGCCGGGTCATGCGTGGCAATGCGAATCTGCCAATCCTGCCGCGCCAGGCGTTGCACCACATAGCGGCCGATAAAGCCGGCACCGCCGAAGACAGTTGCGATTTTTTGCACGCGAAAACCCCCGGAACATTCAGCCGCGCCTGCATATGGCCATCCGGCATCGCAGCCAAGTCCAAGACTGTGCCGCAGGGTGGGTTGACGCCATGCTGTCATACCCCTAATTGGCGCTTCTACCCACCGTGCCCAGGTGGCGGAATTGGTAGACGCACTGGCTTCAGGTGCCAGCGATCGCAAGGTTGTGAAGGTTCGAGTCCTTTCCTGGGCATTTTTCTCGCCCGCTTGCCATTCCACCCTGCGCCGCCTAGCAGGCCTGCATGAGCACCATCTTCCAAAACGGCGTTACCATCCATCTCCATCGGCATGATCTGCCAGCCGGGCTTGCGCTTGGGCCCGTCATCGCCGTCGATACCGAAACCATGGGGCTGGACCCGCGGCGTGACCGGCTTTGCCTGGTGCAACTCTCCGATGGCTCGGGCGTGGCCCATCTGGTGCAGTTCATCCCCATCAGCCTAGGCGGGCGCGGCTTCGATGCCCCCAACCTGTCCGCCCTGCTGACCGACCCCAACACTGTGAAATTGTTTCATTTCGCCCGCTTTGACGTGGCCGCGCTGCACAATGCGCTGGGCATCGATGTGGCACCGGTGAAATGCACCAAGATCGCCGCCAAACTGGTGCGCACCTTCACCGACCGGCATGGCCTGAAGGATCTCTGCAAGGAACTGCTCGGCGTGGAGATCAGCAAACAGCAGCAAACCTCAGACTGGGGCGCCGCCGAACTCAGCCCCGAGCAACAGGCCTATGCAGCGTCGGACGTGCTGCACCTGCATGCGCTCTGGGCCCGGCTGGAGGCCCTGCTCAAGCGCGAGGGCCGGCTAGACCTGGCTGAGGACTGCTTCCGCTTCCTGCCCGCCCGCGGCCGGCTCGACCTGATGGGCTATACCGAGCCCGATATTTTTCATCACTAAGCCAAGCGGGTATCAGCCCCGCCGCGCCATCGCCGCATCAAGCGTGTTTTCCAGCAGACAGGCGATGGTCATCGGCCCCACACCGCCCGGCACAGGGGTAATAGCCCCGGCCACCGCAGCCACCTCGTCAAACGCCACATCGCCCACCAGCCGACCATCGGCCAGGCGGTTGATGCCCACATCAATGACGGTGGCGCCGGGCTTCACCCATTCGGCGCGCACCATCTCCGGCCGGCCCACGGCGGCAACCAGAATATCGGCGCGGGCGCATTCGGCAGCCAAATCCCGGGTGCGGGAATGGGCGATGGTGACGGTGCAATCCGCCCCCAGCAGCAATTGTGCCATCGGCCGGCCGACAATCTGGCTGCGGCCCAGCACCACCGCGCGGGCGCCACGCAATTCGGTGCCGGCCAGCAGATGCATCACGCCGCGCGGCGTGCAGGGCACAAGCCCCGGCTGGCCCGAGGCCAACCTGCCAGCATTGATCGGATGGAAGCCATCCACATCTTTCTCGGGCGCCACAGCGTTGATCGCGGCCTGGGCGTCGATATGCTCGGGCAGTGGCAACTGCACCAGAATTCCATCCACGGCGTCATCGGCGTTTAACACGGCAATCTGCGCCAAAAGCGCGGCCTGGGTGGTGGCCTCGGCCAAGTGAATAGTACGCGAGGCAAAGCCCGCCTCCTTCGCCGCACGGTCCTTGTTGCGAACATAAACACCACTCGCCGGGTCCTCACCAACCCGCACGACCACAAGGCCCGGCGCATAGCCCAGCGCCGCCACCCGCGTGGCCAGGCCGGCCCGCAACTGCGCGGCGACAGCCTTGCCATCGATCATGCGCGCCGCCATCAGAAGTAGACACCGCCCAGGATCATGTAGTTCTGGATCGCCGATACCAGCAGCATGCAGGCCTGCACCAGCAGCAACACCACCATAGGCGAAATATCGATGCCGCCCAAATTGGGCAGGCGCTCACGCACCGGCCGCATCGCCGGTTCGGTCACCCGGGCAAAGAAATCCGCCAGGGTCCACACCATGCGGTTGCGGGTATCGAGCACATTGAAGCCAATGAGCATCGACATGATGGCGGCAATGATCACCGCCCAGAAAAACAATTGCAGCCCGGCCTGCACCAGGAAGAAGAGAGCATCGAGGATCATGTGATAAGCGGTGTCCGTGGCTGTGATGGCGGCAGGTGGAAACTAGGGTCGCATGGCCACGGCGACAAGCGGCGGCTTGGGTTGACTTGCACGCCGGCCGAGGGCACACAGCGCCACCCCGATCGTGTATCTCGGGTGGTGCGAGGCGGGGCTGTAGCTCAGTTGGTAGAGCGCGTCGTTCGCAATGACGAGGTCAGGGGTTCGATTCCCCTCAGCTCCACCATCTCGCTCTGCTGCCTAAACACCTCTCGGCGAATTCTCTGTTTTGGGATTTTTGTCTGGAGTTTTTTGTTCTTTAGGCCTATTTTCCAGGTATCAACCGGCCAAATTGCGCCCTCCGCCTCCCCCCGGCGGCTTAGTTGGTTGCTGCAAAACGCTGATTGCGGATTAAAAGAGCGAAACGGCTTTGCCCTCTCACGCTCTCCCACCAGGAAAATGATTGTCCTGAACCCTTGAAAATATTTAAAATCAATAATTTATCGAAGGCACAGGAAACTCAGTGTCCTGCTGGGGTGCTCAAGGGGCAATGCCCTTCGATCTTGTTTTCGCTCACTGTTCGTTTTTCAGCAGCCGGTTAGATTTGAATTTGTCCGTTTATGCATCTTTACCCCCAAACCCCTATCGCGGCAGCCGCAACCCACTGAAACGAATGATTCCATCCGCGCTGGGTACAAAACCCTCCACCCCCGGCCGCAGCCCCCAAAACCAGCGATGCTGGTAGAGAAACAGATGCGGCCGGTCAGCCATCCAGGCTTCGGCCGCACGGCGATAGGCCGCCTGGCGGGTGGCCTGGTCGATACTGCGCCGCGCCTGCACCAGCGCGCCATCCACCATCGCGCTGGAATAGCGGCCCCAGTTCAGAAACCCGTCACTGGCCAGCCAGATCGAGACATTGCCATCCGGGTCCGGCCGGCCGGACCAGATCGCGATGGCGGCATCGTAATCGCCACGCTGGGTGGCAGCGACCATGGCGCTGCTCTCCATCTGCTCGATACGAATGTCAAAACCGCCCTCAGCCGCCATGGCCTGAATGATCTGCGCCACCTGCGCCTCCACCGGCAGGTTGGTCACCTTCAGGGTGAAGGCGAAACGCTCATGCCCCGCTGCCCGCAACAGGGCGCGGGCCGCCGCCGGGTCGCGCCGGGGGGGCACAAGATCAGCGAAGTGATAGGCGCCGCCCGGCGCCTCCGGCTGGTTATTGGCGATAAACAGCCCCTCCAGCGCCACCTGATTGATGATATTGCGGTCAATGCTGCGCTCCAGCGCCTCGCGCACCCGGCCATCGCGCAGCGCCCCGGTCGCGGTATTGATCGACATGGTCTGATAGGCGATCGAAATCGCCTCAGCCACGCGCAGCCGCCTATCCCGCCTGGCATCGGTCAGGTCGGAGGGGGCGAGCCGCTCGATCACATCCACCTGGCCCGCCCGCAGGTTAAGCAGCCGCACCGTGCTGTCCGGCATCGGCAGAAAAACCAGCCGCGCGACATGTATATTAGCCACGTTCCAATGCTCGGCGAAGCGCTCGAGTTCAATGCGGTCCTGTGCCACCCGCCGCGTCAGGCGAAAGGGGCCGGAGCAAACCGGCTCCTGGCCGATCCGCTCCCCCAACCGCGCCAAGGCAGTGGGTGACATGATCATCCCCGCCCGGTCCGACAGCACCGAGAGCAGCGGCGCGAAAGGCTCGGAAAGCCGGATGACCAAATTCTGCCGGTCCACCACCTCAATAGCACTCACCGGGCGCAACTCCGCCCGGCGGCGGGATTCACGCGCCGTGCGGTAGCGCTCCAGGTTCACCCGCACCGCCTCGGCATCCAGCACCGTGCCGTCATGAAAGCGCCCATCGGCCCGCAGCGTCAGGCGCAGGGAAAGCCCATCCGCCGCCCATTCCCAGGCGGTGGCCAGCTCCGGCCGGAAAGAGAGATCTGGGCCGACATCAACCAGCTTGTCGCACAGCGCCGAAAACACCACGCGCTCGACAAAGGCGCCGCTCAAGGCAGGGTCGAGTACATTGGGGTCAGAGGCGATGGCCACCCGAAGCGTCTGCGCCCCAACCGGCCCTGGCAGCAAAAAGGCGAGAAGCAGCAATGCGGCTCTGGTCATCGGCGCGGCTTTCCAAAGGATACCCCACCCTGCCAGCACGCGGCCCAGGCTTCAATGCGGCCGCACACCCGATGAACGCCCGATAACATGAAAGACTTCTCCACGCCGTAACCCTGCATGGCTGGTGGCCCGCGCGCGTCCATGGCATTGACGTAGCAAGGAAAATTCGGCGACGGCGATTCAGAACCCGCCCCCTCATGCAAGGACTGGCAGATGGAAGTTGATTGGTTCAAGGATATTCTGGTGCCCGTCATCGGGGGCTTGGGTATCTTCATGCTCGGCCTAGAGTTCATGACGAGCGGCATCCAGTCGCTCTCCGTCAGCCGGATGCGCAAAGTGCTGGCGCGCGCCGCCGGCACCCCCCTCACCGGCCTCGCCGCCGGCACGCTGATCACCGGCGTCATCCAATCCTCCACAGCGATGACGGTGATGGTGGTGGGCCTGGTGGATGCGGGTGTGCTGGCGCTGCGGCCCGCCATCGCGGTGATCATGGGCGCCAATGTCGGCACCACCCTGACCAATGCGCTGATCGCGCTGCCGCTGGGGCCGCTGGGGCTATTGGTGGGCGGCTTCTTCGCCCTGATCTGGGTCTTTGGCAAAACGGACAGGACAAAGAACATCGCCCTGGCCTGCATGGGCTTCGCGCTGATCTTCTATGGCCTCTCGCTGATGACAGGCGGCCTTCGGCCGCTGCGCAATATCCCCGAGGTGATGGAGGTGATCCGCGGCCTCAGCGCCGATGGCTACGGCAATATCCTGTTCTGCGTGGCAATGGCGGCTATCATCACGGCGCTCATTCACTCCTCATCGGCCACCATCGGCATCGTCATGGGCCTCGGTGCTGCCGGCGTGCTCAGTTGGGAGACGGCGCTGGCCTTCTCGTTGGGCGCGGATCTGGGCACCACCATCACCTCCTTCATCGCCTCGCTGAACCTCAGCCGCAACGCCAAGCGCGCGGCCTATGCGCATATCGCGTTCAACTTCATCGGCGTGGCGATCATGCTGCCGCTCTTCCCCTTCATGATCCAACTGGTGCCCATGGTGGTGGGCGATATCGGCCGCGCTGTGATGGTTGATGGAGTGCAATCCTTTCCATTGGTCCCGGTGGCGGTTGGCGCCTATTCCACCGCCTTCAATATCTTCAATGTGATGATCTTGTTCCCCTTCGTCGGCGTCTTCGAGCGGGTGCTGATGCGGGTGGGCCGCCATGCCGCGGAGGATGTCGAGGATTACAGCCAGGCAAAGTATCTCAACCCGGATAATCGCCACGACATGGACACGGCTCTAGCCGCCATTCAGCAGGAAATGGCCCGCCACCTGCAGGGTGCTGCCACCCTGCTCGACATCGCCGAGAACAAACCCAATGCGCCGGACGACGCCAAGGATCATTTCGACGCCATCGACAGCCTCAGCCGAGAAATCCGCAGCTACACCGCCTCGCTGTTCCGCCCAGACCTCTCGCACCAACAGAGCGACCTGCTGGCAAGCCTGATCGAGGAGGCGGATTTCACCGCCAGCCTCGGTGATGTGCTATTCCAGTTGGCCCGGCGGATCGAGCGGGATGATTTCAGCGCGCCCGGCCATGCCATCCTGCACCGCACCATCAGCGAACTGCGCGAGGCCATGGCTGGGCTCATGTCCGGCACGCCGGTGGCCGGCACCGCAGTGCAGGATGACGCGGCGGAGCATCTCGCGGGCCTTTTGCAGCTGCGCGCCGATATCCTGGCCCTGCCGGGAGCCACACCTCGCTTGAGCGCGGCGCACTGCTCGCCCTGCTCGGCAGCGCAGAACGGGCCTTCCTGGTGATCGCCCGCATCCATATAGAGCGGCAATCGGTCGAGCGGCATCGCACGGCCAATATGGACGCCACGACGGCGTGAGTATCATGCGCCGCCGCCAGCCCTGGGCTGCAGTGGCCTGGGTTGCGGGGCGGCGCTGATTGCGCCCTGCTAGGAGCCATGAACCGCCACATTCAGTCCCGCGTCGATGGCTTCTGCCGGCGCTTCGGCCTCCGGCATCCCATCCTTCTCGCCCCCATGGCCGGGGCCTGCCCGCCTGGCTTGAGCATCGCTGTGGCCAATGCCGGAGGCTTGGGTGCCTGCGGCGCGCTGCTGCTGCAGCCCAAAGCCATGCAAGCCTGGGCAGATGAGGTGCGCAGCCACTCCAATGGCACCTTCCAGATGAACCTTTGGGTGCCCGACCCGGCACCGCTGCGCGACCCGGCAGCAGAGGCAGAGATGGCAGACTTCCTGGGCCAATGGGGCCCGCGCGTGGCGCCGGGCGCCGGCGATGCGCCCCTGGTCGATTTCGCCGCGCAATGCGACGCCCTGCTGGCCGCCGCCCCGCCCATCGTCAGCTCGGTGATGGGGCTCTACCCGCCGGAATTTGTCGCCCGCCTCAAGGCCGCCGGCATCGCCTGGTGGGCCAATATCAGCACCCTGGCCGAGGCCCGCGCCGCCGAGGCCGCGGGGGCGGATGCGGTGGTGGCACAAGGGATGGAGGCCGGCGGCCATCGCGGCTGCTTTGTAGCCGGCGAGGCTGAGGCCGGCATGGTGGGAAGCCTCTCATTGATCCCGGCGGTGGCAGATGCCCTGGCCATCCCGGTCATCGCCACCGGCGGCATAGCCGATGGCCGCGGCGTAGCGGCGGCCCTGATGCTGGGTGCCAGCGCGGTGCAGATCGGCACCGGCTTCCTGCGCAGCCCAGAGGCCGGCCTGCCGCCGGCCTGGGCCGACGCCCTGGCGGCAACGCCGCCCGAGGGCACGGCACTCACCCGGGCTTTCAGCGGCCGTGCCGGGCGCAGCATAGCCACGGCTTATATCCGAGCGGCATCGGCGCCTGATGCGCCACGCCCAGCGCCCTACCCCATCCAGCGCGGCCTGACCCAGGCGATGCGCGAGGCAGCGGTGAAGGCGGCCGACGTGTCAGCCATGCAGGCCTGGGCAGGACAATCGGCCATGCTGGCACGGCCTGAGCCGGCGGGTGAGTTGGTGGCCAGGCTGTGGCAAGAGGCACAGGACTGGCTGGGCTGATCAGCCGCGCATCTGCCTGAACCAGCTGGTGGAACGGAATGGCCAGAAACCGCGGGGCTTGGGGGTGAAGCCCGCCTCGGTGGCGATGCGGGCGGCGGCACGGTCGGCCTCAGCCATGGTAACGCCGGCCCCATTCAGGCCGCGATAGAGCCCCGCCGCCTCGCGCATGGCGCGCTGGTCGACGCGCCCCTTGCGGTCAGACTGAGAGCGCAGATAGGTCATCACATCACGGTTGATGGCCGCGGGGTTGACGCCGCCGGGCTCCACCAGGGCGGTGCGGGCCGCCTCCACTGTCATGCCCTCCTCGGTCACCGCCCGTTCCAACAGGGCAAACTCGGCCTCGGCATCCAACGCGCCGCGGCGGCGGCGCAGCCGGGCGATATCGGCGATGCGCGGCGGCCCGGCAGGACCCTGCGGAGACAGCGGTTCGGGCGCGAGGCTGGGAACGCCATTCGCCCCCATGGCACCAATCTGAAAACCAAGCGGAATGCATGACCGGCAAGTCGGCCGCACCACCGAACCATCGAGATCCATCAGCTTGATCTCGATCAGCAGGTCCGGATGGCGGGCGCGAATGGCATCAGCCGCAGCATTGAGCACCTCGACATGCACCCGCAATTCATCGGCAGGGTCATCGGCCAGGCGGCGCCCGGCCCAAATATCGAGGGCACCGCAATCGCGATGGTTCAGCAGCGTAACATTACGTATACCATGCAGTTGACGGCTGGCGGCGAGATTTTCCCAAACGGTAGATTGCCAATTGGGTCGGTTGCTATCGACCAAGGCCAGCGCAGCGCCGGCGATGCGCATCTCGCTATAGCGGTCGGTCCGGCCGAGCGCGGCGAAATGGAAGGTCGTGTCATCGGTCAGCCGCGGATCAATGCACGAGACGAGAAAGGTGTCCGCCTTGGCCGGAATGGGTCCGGTCGGCGGCGGGGTGGTGGTCGCACTCAATGCTTAACTTCCTCGGTATGCTGCACACCGGTCAGTCGGTGCATGATTGAAGATTTGTTGAGCCCCGTCGCGAGCACTGCGACCAACATGATCAGGATCGCGGTCAACACAGTACCAATATCCTGATGGTCAAGCAGGCCAAATTCGGACATGGCAGCGAAGCCCAGGCCACACAAAATCAAAATATAGTAAACCCCGACCGGTCTCAGAATGGCAATAACCGTCTTCCAGATATACAAATTCACACCAAACAAACCCAGCCCCACGAACCCCTTGGCCCAGATGCTGTTCCAGGGCCCGGTGTAGGGCGCCCACATCCAATGCCAGTACGAATGGCCACTGGGATTATACAGCGAAAAGACGAGCAGCAGGCTGAACAAAAGCCGCGCCACCACCGCCTTCCAATCATAGGGCGCACCGGTCATCGGCAGGCCGCCAGAGCTTGGGCAATGGCAGCCTGACCATCAGCCATGACCGAGGCCTCGGCCACATCGATCGCGGCCATGGCCTGCGCCTCAAAGGCTGGGCGATGCAGGCTGGCATCGACGCGATTGATGGTCCAGTCCGCCCCCCAGGCCAGGCCAACACCGCCTATGGTACCCACCAAAACCCCGGGCGTGCCCACCAGGCCATAGCCGATATAGCCGCCAACGGCGACCACGCTCCCAGCCTCGCTCAGGCGTAACACCAGCGTGCCGAGGCGGGCGACAAACGGGCGGATGGAGCGCAGAAATACGGTTTCCGAGCCTACTGCCTCGGAGAGCCGTTCCGCCGGGGCCAAGCGTAGCGCCAAGTTCAGGCGTTCGCCCAAGGCAGGGTCGCGTGCCTCGGACGCAAGGGTTGTGGCGAGATAGGCCATATCGATTTCAAAGCGGCCATCGCCCAGGCTCGGCCCTGTCACCCGCTCCTGGAAGGCCGCACGAACCGGCAGCGCCATAGCATGGGCAATGGAATCGGCGCTGGGCAAAGGCGCCAGGCCCAGCGCGGCCTGGCCCAATTGCAGCAGGCCCCGGCCGGCAATATTGTAGGCGGTAACGTAGCTTTGGGTCCAATCATAGGCCCATGCGCTGAAGTCAGGGACCAGCACCCGCGCCTGCCCGAAGCGCAGCGCCACGCTATCCTCCAGGAAGCGTTGGCCGAGCGTGGTGAGCCGCGCCGCCATGACCGGATCAGCGCAGCTGGAGCGGATGGGGCTCGGCGGCTGGGACAGCACAAGCGAGACATCGCCCCGGGGCATAACCCTCTGCCCCTGGGAGCTGGGCTGGGCCACAGCATGACCGGCCAACATCATCAAAACTGGCAGCACAAAGCGCAAGTTGACGTATCCAGCGCGGCCCGGGAAGCGTAGATAGCCGCCCATGCTGCTCACCGCGATCGCACCATGCACGGGTTGAACCTGCCCGACCCATTGACCGACAGCCTGGCCGCGCTGCTGGTCTTCGCGCTCACCTATGCGCAAATCCGCATCGGCCTGCTGCTCTACGCCTTGGTGGCCCCGGCCGATGCTGAGGCCGTGCCCCTTCTGCATGTGACGTCCACCATCGCAGGCTTGATGCTGGGATTGCTGCTGCTGGCGAGCCTGCCGCACGCCGCCGATTTCCTGCCGACCCGGATTTATGTGGCCGATAGCCCATGGGCGATTGGCGTGCTGGAGTTCGTCTATCGCTTTACCTTGCCCAGCGGCCAGACCTTTCGAAACGCCAGGATCATCCTGGCCAGCGCTGACCCGCTCTGGGTCGCGGTGATCGGTTACAGCGGCCTGGCTCTGGCCGGCTTCGCGGCCTTGCAGGCGACGTTGCTGTGGAAGGGCATGGCAGCGGCACGCGCCGCCCTCGCAGCGGTGTTCATGAGCGGCTGGGCGATGCTCGTGGTCCATCACCTGGCGCATCTCGCGGCCTGGAGCATCACACAATTGAATTTCTGGCTTTTCGCACTGGCCTTGGTGCTGTGGCAAAGAATGCGATACGGCCCTGCCCAGAGCTCTCACTGATCCGATCATCCCGTCAGCCCGACGGCCATCATCTGATAGAACGGCGCCGGAGATAGAAACGGCGGTGCCCCGTTGAAGGGGAAGGCAAGTTTGCCCGAAACCATGATAACAACGCCAACGATCAGCGCGATCACCCCACCCATGGCGTAGTGAACGCCATTGGAGGCGCTGCCAACAAACCATTGGAACACGAGCACCGCAACCGAGACGGTCAGCACCAGAATCCAGATCAGCGTGCCGAAAGTGCGTGAATGCTGCGACAGGCGGGCAATTCGCGACTCAGAAATCTGTGCAACCCAACCGACCACATTCTGCGCCAAAGCCTGCTGTGCGCCGGTCAAGGGCTCGGCATCCACGAAGGCACGGGTGAGACGTTGAAATTCGGCATCAGACCCTGAGCGGCCATCGGCGGCGAGCATATGCTGCCAGTCCTTGGTCGCCACGGCGCTGGCATAGTCGCGCAGTGATGCATACATCTCCGCCCGACGCGGCGCCTGCGCTGCCTCGCCGTAGCTCGGCACCGAAAGGGCGAGAAGGTATAAGCCGCCCGCCTCGCGCTGGAGGTGATCGCGCGAGGTCTGATAAATGTCCCAGGAGCCCACCAGGCTCAGCGCCGCAACCACGGCATAGACCTCAACCACAAAGCCGTACTTGGCAATGCCAACGGTGGAGTTGGCAGTCAGTTCCTGCGGCGTGAAGGTGCTAAGGATCACCTGGCCGATGCCAAAGGCCATCAGCAATGGCACGCTCAACGCCACCAGCAGCGTGACTGGTAGCGGCAGCGAGGCCAGGAACTGAACGAGATCTCCGCTCATAATTTTGGTGCAGTGTTCACGCCTCGATCGCGCGATACCAGCGCCGCGTGCGCAGAGGGAAACCCGCCTTCTTCGCCTCGATGTCGTTCTCCTGCATCAGGCGCTTGACCCGCATACGGGCATCCGCTTCGGTCACCGCCGAACCGGCGCGGCCGCGATAGAAATTGGCAGTCTTTTCAAAATCCGCCCGTGCGATGCGCCCACGCGGGTCGGAAAGGGTGCGGAGAAGCTGCAAGGTCGAGAGGTCAAGTTCGGTTTGGTTGGCAACGCCTGCATCCTCTGTACTGCGGCGCAGCGTTGCCTGCGCTTCACCTAGAGAGAGATTGTAGCGAGTTACACCCTCCTCCAGCAACTTCATCTCCCGATCACTGTCGAGAAAGCGACGCCCCTGCGTATGCAGCTTTACCAATTCGGCAAAACGGGCGGGCTGGGGCGGACCAGGGGGTTGCATGTCACTATTGCGCATCATCGTGTTCCTGGAGCGGGTGTGAGCCGGAAAGTTTGGAATTATCAGCAAACTGAAATTGTGAGATCATAGCGACTCGGCTGCACGTCGCAGCACGGGTGGTGGTGGTATGTCAAGATGATTGCCACCGGTACGAGGACCATTTGTCTGCTGCAGCCGGTGGTTCAACTGTTCGATCGCCCGCAGAATACGGCTGGCATCGGCCCCCATCGGCGCGTCAATGGGCGCGAGGGTAAACTTAACATAAGGCAGAGGCAGCAGCGTCACGGAGATCTTCTCCACCGCATAGCCACTCATCGAGTTCGCCTCGATAATACCCTCCATGATCATGCGCTGGATCATGGCCAGCGGGCCATGGTTGCGCTGGGCATGACGTTCCAACTCACGGAGGAGGTATTCATGATCCGCCTCGGAGAGTTGGCGCGCCTGGCCGAATTCCAGGGTCAGGCCAGGCAGCAGGCTGAAGGTGCTCTCAATCATCTTCAACTTGAAGCCGGCGATCCCCATGAACCAATTGAAGTCATCGGTTTGCACATTATCGGCGGAATAGCGCTGGGCGAGATCGATCGCGCTGGGGCCCAGGCCCATACCCAACGCATCGCGCAGCGCTCCGAACCAACGGCCAATCCGCTCGCCAAAAAAGGAGTTGGGGGGCAGATCCTGCAGCGGCACCTGAATCGTCGGCTGCGGCGCGGTTTGCGCCAGGGTGTGGGTGTGCGGGTTGGGGGTTGCCAGCAGGATGGCGGCGGTGAGGAGAAGGCGCTTGCGCATGGGGGGGGGTCCTGTGCGGGGTCAGCGTGAGATTAAGGTCAGGCGCTCGGCGGCGCGGCGCTGCGCGGCGCGCAGTGCGGCGGAAAACGGCACCAATCCGATGACGGACAGCGCCCCACCCGGGCCGCCAATGGACTCGGACACGGCATCAATGGCGAATTCGCGGATGCCGCGGACCACGCCCACGCCCTGAATACTGCGGGCATGCTGACGTTTGGCGTAAAGGTAAATCGTACGGGTCAGATCATACTCGCCATTGGCGATGGTGGCGGCACTTGGCAGCACGCCATTCAGGGCGACCGGCGACAGATTACCCCCGCTTTCCAACAATTGCGCGTAGGAAACCACCGCGATGGTGCCCGGCGGGCTATCCAATAGAGCGGCTGGAACCTCCGCCATGCTCAGTTCGCGTACCCGTGCATCCTGGCGCAAGTTGGTGCAGCGCGCCACCCGGATCGACGCCAAGAAAATCGTGCGCACCACCTTTACTTCGCGGCAGCCGCCTTCCATCACAAAATCATTGAACAGCCCACGGGTGCCGTTGGACCGGTTGGGCAATATGGCGCGTATTTGAGTATCGGGCAGGCTGGTGCCGACTTCAGACCAAGTGTTGATGGTGTTGGGGATGAAATCTTCGTCCCGCGCCAAGTCGGCGGCCAGGGCAGTATAAATCTGGCGGGCGGAGAGATTGCCAATGCTGTCACCCCGACGCATGGCGACGACCACGGCTCCCTGGCCAAGTTGCAATTCAACCACATCGCTCACGCCATTAGACTGACAGTCGTTCAACTGCGAACGCGAAATGCGGCGGCTGCTGATCGCAATATCGGGCGTGTTGATGCCCAGGCCGGCACAAAACCGCTCCAGCGCCGTGGTGGAACCCATGATCTCAAGCCTGGGCGGCCGAACATCGGCATAGCGGTTGATGAATGCCTCAACCAAAGTCTCGGTCAAATGATGGGTGGAGCTTGAAGCGACGATATGCAGCCTGTCGCGCAGCGTCATGCCATCCTGCGCCCGTCCAGCCGAGGTGCCCAGCAGAACCATGGCCAGGCCCAACACGGCGGGGCGAAGAACTTGGAAAAACATTGATAGGCTCCGACTTTCGGGGGGGGCAGTGTGTGCAAGGGCCATGGAGGGTCTAGCCCGGATTGCCGCGGCCAAGGGCGCGGAGAATGGTTTCCTGCACCGCCTGCTCTGCGGCAATGCGGGCGCGTAACTGGGCCCGCCAGCCGGCGACAAGCGGCTGCAGTCCGGGGTCGAGCGTCTCGATATCAGCCAGAGCAGCGGCCAAGCGGCCGCGGGCCAGCAATTGAATGACATTGGCCACGGTGGCCTCTGCCGCCGGAGGTGGGACAGGCTCCGCCAGCCCGACCCGGGCCAGAACGCGCCGCCACATGGATGCCGACCCATCACCCCAACTCGCATTGTCAGCGCCACGCGCAATCAACAGCGGCGCGAGGGCTGTGAAGCCTTCCCGCAGGTCAGAAGGCGTGGCGAGACCTCGGCCAGCATGGCTCATAAGGATCTCTGCCAAAGGGGGCGGCAGGCCATCAGACGGCGCCAGATCCCGCATCGCCTGCAATTCACGCTGATAGGGCCGGCCGGACAGGAGCACCGACTGCAGGTTCAGAGCGGCGAGGGTGAAGCGGTCAAGCGGCTGCAGAACGGCACTGGAAACCACGGGAGAAGGCTGCGGAACACCAACCGGCTCGGCAACGGTCGGCGCAGACGCAGCGGCATCAATGGTCGGCGCGCCTGCGGTCGGTGCCGGGTCGGGCATGCGTGGTGTGCTGGTGACCAGATCGAGGGTCGATGTCACGCGGGCAAGCTGCGCCTCAAGCGCGGCAATCCGGGCGCTCAAACGGGCGTCCTGCGCAGAAGCCTGTGGCTGGGCCTGAGACTGGGCCGGTGCCTGGGCATGGGCGTGTTCCAACCCAGCCATCAGGGCCAACACCCCAAAGGCTGCGACCACGCCAATTGGCGGGGCAGGAAATACATGTCTAAACATAAAAAATTTCATCGATATCACTCATGCCGGCCATGATTTAATTCCATAGATTTTAATTTTCATAACTCTTAACCATCACGCGAAAATCGAACGCTTATTATTTCGTCTATTGTCCTTGGTGGTGACATTTTGGCTACGATAGTTTGACAAAATCGAAAAGCATTTCATTCCTAGACCCACAAAACCTAGCGCAAACCGCAATAGCCACAATACCCCAGTGATTGGACGACAAATCCCAGCGGTGAGACGCCCGCGGCCGTGATCATCGAGGCCGGTTCAATCTTTTGCACGAGCAGCCTCGTCACGCAGCGGCAAGGCGGCCATAGCGCTGTTGACGGCCCGCATGAAGCCCAGCAGCGGACGATTGTCGCGCAGGCTCAGCATGAAGGCATTTTCGGCAAACGCATCGCGGAGGTAATGGCCCGTCGGGGCAGGACATCCAGCATAGGTAAAGCGCAGAAACTGCACGAGGGTGAAGGAGCGCACCAGGTGAACTCCCACCAACTCACGCAGATAGAGCGTGCTCGTGATCTCACGTTCGAGGTGGTAGCCAAGATTGAGGAGTGAAAATAACATGCCATGTCGTTCTATTTCGACGCGGTCATTCCAAAGAATAATATGGCCGCCAAGCCCCTCCAAAGCAGCGATCACCCCACCGCCACCATGCTGGGCAGTGGCAGTCCGCAATCGCCCATCGGGTGTGTCGGCCATCATCACGATTGCACTATCACATCGGAGATTCCGCCACACCACGTGGCAATTTTCTGTCTATGCCCAGGCGAGGATGACGATTGCCCGCGCTGCATGCTTGAGCATCCCCGGGATGATCGCCTAGAAGGCAAAGGACGCCGGGTTAGCACAGCGGTAGTGCAGCGGTTTTGTAAACCGAAGGTCGGGGGTTCGATCCCCTCACCCGGCACCATCGCGCAAGGCGAAGCCCGACATGGCCACGCGGTAACGGCAGCGCCGCAAGACACGGGCCAGGCACATTCGCAAGCAATCATTTTACGCGCCAACACAAGCCGCGTAGGCGTCGCCCGGCGGCGCAGAATGCGCATAGCAGACCAGCACCCAGCCTGAACGGCCAATGCCACCCGACCTGTCACCCAAATTGACGTCATAGCCGGGATCTACCACGCCCGACGGGAGGGAGTTACGCAATAATCACTTGATGGACTATAAAACATGCAACGGCCCTGGGCCTGCATTCCATTGCTCGCTGGCGCTCCATTCTCCTGGGCTGCGGCCTCCATCGCATGTTGTCACTGCCCTGCGCGGCCCCTCCGGCTGCCCTGCCATTGCGGCAGGGGGCTTCAAATCGCCGCCTGCCCGCCGCAAGCTGCCCGCGCAACCTTTGGCCCGCCGTCTTGTCCCTAGCCACCCAACAAACCGCCTCGCCGAGAAACATCCTCATCGGCATAGGCTGCATGTGTTTCGCAGGGTTGCTTTTCTCGGTGATGGGCGGCGTGGCCAAATTGCTGGGCGAGCATTATTCCTCCGTGCAGGTCTCCTGGGCGCGCGCTTTCATCCACATGGTGTTTCTGACGGCCTTCTTTGTACCGCGGCATGGGCTGATCGTCCTGCGCACCCGAAAACCCTGGCTGCAGCTCGGCCGGGCCGCGACATTAACCGCCTCGAATCTCTGCTTTTTCTTCGCCATCACCTTCATTCCTCTGGCCAAGGCCTCGGCCATTTCGCTGACAGCGCCACTCATCGTGGCGGTGCTGGCCTGGCCCATGCTGCGCGAGCGCACGACGCCGCTGCGCATCCTGGCCGTGCTGGTGGGCTTCGCCGGTGTGCTGGTGGTGATCCGCCCCGGTGCGGCCGTGTTCCACCCGGCATCGCTCTTCGTCGTGGTCTCCGCCACGGCCTATGGGGTCTATCAAATCCTCACGCGGATGGTCGCACCCTATGATTCCCCGGCCACTTCCGCGCTTTGGTCGCCATTGACCGGGGCCATCCTGCTCATGGCCGCCCAGCCTTGGGTATGGGAGAATCCGCATTCGCTGGGCGATGCCATGCTGTTCCTGCTCTGCGGCGTGCTGGGGGCGGTGGGGCATTATTTCGTGGCCCAGGCGCTGCGCTTCGCCCCCGCCAATGTCGTCTCGCCCTTCCAATACCTGCAATTGCTGGCGGCGGTGGCGGTGGGCTTTGTCCTGTTCGGCAATCTGCCCGACGCACTGACCTGGGTGGGCGCCGCCATCATCGTCGGTGCCGGGCTGCTGCTCACCTGGAGCCAGGCGCGCGGGCGATGAAACGGCGGAACGCCCTGCCGCGTTGATCCTCAGGCACCGCGGACCGCCATCACGGTGGCCCGGGTCTTCGGAGAGATGACATGGACAAGGATCGACTCGCAGGTATGGCCAATCAGGCCAAGGGCAGCGTCAAGCAGGCCGCCGGAAAGGTTCTCGGCGATGGCAAACTCCAGGCCGAGGGCGCGGCCGATAAGGCGCATGGCAAACTCCAAAACGCCCTCGGCGGCGCCAAGGATGCGCTGCGCGACGCCGCCGACAAGGCCTGATAGCCCAGATTTTGCGCTCATAGCGGAGGGGCGTGGCCATATGCCCCGCCCCTTGCCGTTGACGAGGCCGCCCATGGGCCCGAGATCAATGCCATGCGCATCCTGGTCCTCTATTCCCACCCACTGCCCGAGAGCTTCTGCGCGGCCAATTTTGCCGCCACCTGCCAGGCCCTTCGCAACGCCGGCCACGAGGTGGATGCCTGCGACCTCTACGCCGAGGGTTTTTCGCCGGTGATGAGCGCCGATGAACGCCGTGGCTATCACGACCCCGCCACCAACCGCGCGCCCGTCAATGGCTATGTTGAACGCCTATTGGCGGCAGAGGCGCTGGTGCTGGTCTTCCCAACCTGGTGTTTTTCCATGCCCGCCATGCTCAAGGGCTGGTTCGACCGGGTGCTGCTGCCCGGCGTGTCCTTCACCCTGGAGGATGGCGTCGCCCGGCCTGCACTCACCCATCTCAAGCGCATCGCCGGCGTCGTGACCTATGGCCGGCCGCGCCTCACCGCCCTGCTGGTGGGCGACCCGCCACGGAAATCCGTCACGCGCTATCTGCGCATGGTCAATGCCAACCGGGCAAAAGTAGAATACCATGCGCTCTACGACATGAACCGCGCCACGCTGGAGCAGCGCCAGGCCTTCCAGGCGCGCTTCACCGCCGCCTTCGCCCGCTGGTAGCTATTCCAGGATTTCCTCAACCTCACCAATGCTGCCGAAGAGATAATGCGGCCGCGGGCTGGAGGGCTCCCAATTGGGGTCATCAAAGCCCAGCATCTTGCCCGGGTTGAGCAACCCACGCGGATCGGCCTCGCGCTTGAAGGCGGCCTGGCGGGCATCGACGCGCTTCATGCCACCCTCCTCCAGCGTGAAGACATGCGGATTGAAGATCGGCGCGCCGGCATCATTATGAATTTGCATAATTTCTTCCAGCCGCTCCTCAGTGGTGAAGCGCACCAGTTGCAGGCCAAAGCAGGTCACCGCGCCGCCGTAACGCACGAATTCCAGATGCATCGGCACCTCATCGCCGAAACGGGCCTCCATCGCCGCCAGCGTCTCGAAATGATGCGGCGGCGGAAACAGCGTCTGCAGATAGGTGAAGGACCGATCGGTCTTCAGCGCCTGCAAAGTGGTGTGGTTCCAACTGTGTTCGTAGAGCGGGACCGCGGCCTTTTCAGTCTCGCAGCGATAGAGTTCGCGCCCACCCATCCGCGCCAGCATGGGCGCCACGATCTCGATATACTCCGGCGCCAGCATCGCCAGCACCACCGATTGCCCCTCGGGGATGAGGCCCTCAAACGCCTTGAAATGCCGCTGCGGAATGGGGGCCGCCACCACGCAGGCCAGCTTCTTCACCACGCCATCACTGGCCACCAGGGCCTCGGCAAAGCGCGCGGCGTCGAGCATGCTGGGGAAGGAGTAGATCAGATCCACCCAATCAAAGGCGGGCGCGAGCGGCATTTCCAGCGCGGTGATCACACCATTGGTGCCATAGGCATGGTTGACCCGCGCGATATCATCTCCGCGCAACTCCAAAATGCGCGGCTCCGCCTCCATGGTCACCACGCGCAGCGCCAGCACATTGCCCGCCTCACGCAGCATGCCATAGGTGCAACTGCCAATGCCCGAAGAACCGCCGGCAATGAAGCCGCCAATGGTGGCCGTGCGCTTGGTGGAAGGGTGGAAGCGCAGCTCGCCACCCACTTTTTCCCGCGTGTGGCGGTCAATATCGATCAGCTTCGCGCCGGCCTGAATCCGCGCCAGGCCCGGCTTGCACCACAGCACCTGGTCGAGGCGCGAGAGGTCCAGCACCACGCCGCCCTTGAGCGGCATGGCCTGGCCATAATTGCCGGTGCCAGCGCCGCGCGGCGTCACCGCAATGCTGCGGGCGAAGCATTCGCGCATGATCGCGACCACCTCCGCCTCGTCACGCGGCATGGCCACCGCCTCGGCCGTCGCGCCATTCAACTGGCGCTTCAAGACCGGCGAATACCAGAAGAAATCCCGGCTCTTCTGCCGCACCAAGGCGGGGTCGGTGATGAAATCCACGCCCGGCAGGGCGGCGATGAGGTCTGCGATCATGCGGTGAAACTGAGCATTTTTCCGGGGTTGAAAAGCCCCAAGGGGTCAACCCGGCGCTTGAAGCCCAGCTGGTCGCCGGGCACGCGGCGATAGCCCGAGCCCTCCTCGATGGTGAAGACATGCGGATTGGCAATGCCCGCCCCCGCCGCCTCAAAGCCGGCCATGATCTCGGCCAGCCTCTCCTCCGTGGTGAAGCGGATCACCGGCAAGGCCGTCATGGTGATGCGGCCGCCGAAGCGGACGCATTCGGTGTGCATCCACACCTCATCGGGGAATTTGGCCCGCACCGCCTCCACGCTCTCCAGCGTGCCATCAAAGGGGAAGCGGCATTGCAGATAGGTAACGCCGCGATCCTTCTTCAGCACCTGCAAGGTCGTGTGGTTCCAGCAATATTCATAGAAGGGCGTGGCGGCGGGGTCGCGCTCGGCGGCCACGCTGTCCTGCTCGGCCACGATGCTGCCGCCATGCTCGGCCGCCATCTCCCGCAAGGCCAGCATGCCGGCCGCGGTGACCATCACCAAGGCCAGGGAATGGCCTTCCGGCACCGCATCGGCAATGCCGCGGAAGAAGGGCGGCAGGCGGCTGTCAAACACCGCGCACATTTTCTTGGCGATGCCATCGGCAAAGGCGAAGGCCAGGGCAAAACGTCCGGCCTCCGGGAAGTCGGCAAAGCTGATCGCCACATCCCGCCAGGCCTGCGCCGGCGCCAGCGGGATGCGCACGCGGGTGATGATGCCCGTGGTGCCATAGGTGCGATTGACCGGATTGGCC